>Ga0172366_10000906_pt1 | contig 22483 bp, 26 predicted proteins | sample LakKivSesite69cm_FD_114533 | JGI IMG/M metagenome (GOLD analysis project Ga0172366, IMG submission 114533) | Sediment microbial communities from Lake Kivu, Rwanda - Sediment site 69cm | ecosystem: Environmental > Aquatic > Freshwater > Lake > Sediment | place: Rwanda: Western Province, Lake...
CTGCGAACCCTTAGTATCTGTAATAGATGAGTCCCATAATAACCCTGACTACCGACTTTGGTTATGATGATGCCTACGTTGCTGCGGTGAAGGGCGCCATCCTGAACATCAACCCTGAAGCCATCATCGTGGATGTCAGTCATTCGGTCAGACCGCAGGACATCCTTCAAGCTGCTTTCATACTTAATAACGCTTACCGTTACTTCCCCAAGCAGACAGTTCACGTGGCCATTGTCGACCCTGGCGTAGGCAGCGAACGCCGGGGGATAATACTGAAAACGGCTTCGGCTATCTTTGTTGCGCCCGATAATGGCATCCTCAGCTATGTAATCGATGACTTGTTTTCTATTAACGGCGGCTCGCTGACGGAACAGGCTCGCGGCCTGACGGAGGTGGTATTTAAGAAGGGACTTGAGGCCGCGGCTATCACAGACCCCCGCTTCTGGCGCCAACCGGTCAGCCCCACTTTTCATGGCAGAGATATCTTTGCCCCTGTGGCTGCCGGTCTTTCTCTGGGCATATCGCCCTACGAGTTCGGAGAGAAAATCAGCTCCATTCACGTTCTTCCTGTGGCGAAGCCGTCTGTCGACCAGGGTGGTAATGTGATCGGCCAGATTTTGCACATTGATCGCTTTGGCAACTTGATTACTAATATCAGGAGCAACAACCTGCCCGGCAAAGGTGTCGTGATTGAGATAGGCGGGCGCAGCATTCAGGGTATTAGCGATTATTACGCGCAAGGAGAAGGCATAATGGCCGTTGTAGGCAGCGGCGGTTATCTTGAAATATCTTTGAGAGACGGTAGTGCCTGCGATTTTCTAGACATTTCGGTGGGAGACGAAATAAAGGTAATCTTGGCCGCATAACCTTTCAAACCGACTGGACGAGGTCAACTAGACCGAGAAATACAGCGAAGTGGTAGTTTGCACTAGGTCGTAGAGTGGCAGTATATTGGATGTCTGGTGTGCAGGCTTGAGCAAAATCAGCGTCATGAGAGGGAAACTAATGAACAAAAAGAGATTTCTAGTGGTTATGGCAATCGCGGTGCTAACAGTGATGTTCTTAACCTCATCTTGCACGGCATCGGCCAACAGCCAACCGGTTATCGTCAGCCTGGAACCTGAAGCCGGACTGGTCGCTCCCTCGGGCAGTGTCCAGGTGGTGTGCACGGCTTCGGACCCTGATGGCGACGAGCTGAGCTACGACTGGTCGGCCAGCGCAGGGGAAGTAAGTGGGGACGGAGATGTGGCTACCTGGACTGCCCCGGCATCTGAAGGTTCCTACAGTGTTGCTGTTGAGGTGACCGATGGGCATGGTGGCGAGGCCATGGACTATGTGACTATTGCAGTGCGAGCCAATAACCCGCCTGCCATTACCAGTCTGACTGCGGACGCAGAGCAGGCCGCTCCTTTGGGTAGTGTCCAGGTGACATGTGCTGCCTCGGACCCGGATGAGGACGAATTGACTTATGAATGGACAGCCACGGCTGGCAGTATTTCAGGTGCAGGGGCGGTGGTAAGCTGGACTGCGCCCCAGGAAGTTGGCACATACAGCATTACAGTTGTGGTTGAGGATGGCTTTGGTGGCGAAGCCGAAAGATCTATATCTCTCGGCGTGGCACCCGGTACGTTGCCAGCTATTGAAAAACTGTGTGTCAGCCCCAAAGGACACATATTCTTGAGACAGTCCACGGAGTCCGGGTGTGATTACGATGTCTGGGAAGAAAAGGAATACAATATTGAATGCACTGCTTCAGATGCGAGCGGAGTAGTGTCTTACGAATGGTCATGCACAGGTGGGAGTATCTCGGGGGAGGGTTCCCTGATTACCTGGACTGCGCCGAATCAGTTATCCGTTGATGTTACAGTCACGGTGACAGTGCGTAACGCACTTGACAGTGAGGCGACTGAGAGTATATGTCTCCATGTGCCGTCTTGTACATGCGGTTCCTGGGGATTAGAATCGGGATGTAAATAGCTATTACAGACGAAGGAACGGTCTGCCGAGTGATGGCTAGCACCCCACTTTCAGTCGGGACAGAATACAACCGAGAAGCCAGGAAAACGATGCTTTGCACCATCATCATAGGGGTGATAATATGTATGATGGCCCAGCCAATTGAACAAAAGTGGCTTCAGCGAAGCATGGATTAATGAGAATCAGTGTACTAACCATCGCGGTGGCAGCGCTGCTCCTGGCCTCATCCTGCACAACCGTAACTAATCGCCTGCCAAAAATCGCCAGCTTGGAGGCCGAGGCGGAGTGGATTGCTCCTTCCGGTACCGCCGGGATGACGTGTACTGCCTCAGACGCCGATGGCGATAAGTTGAGCTATCAGTGGATAGCGTCTGGGGGTGATATTTCGGCGACAGGCGGGGCAGCAATCTGGACTGCTCCCAGAGAAGCTGGCATGTATAGCATCACAGTTGTTGTTGATGATGGTCATGACGGCAAGGACACGGGATTTCTGACTCTCGTCGCATCGAATGGCCCCCCGCCGGGTATTCAGAACTTGACCGTCGCGGCCAATGAGCCCAAGTATCTGAAGACGACCAGTACCGGGTACAAGGTGGGGAAAACGAAGGAATACTATGTCGAGTGCATTGCTTCAGCCACGAGCGGTGAGCTGGTCTATGAATGGTCATCCAACGGCGGCCAGATTTCCGGTGGTGGCTCTAATATTACCTGGATTGCCCCGGATACGTCGGCTTACGTTACGGTCACGGCCAAAGTGTTTGATGACCTGGGCAACTGGGTCAGCAGGAACGTAGTTTTTGAAGTGGTGGATTGTTCGCCGTGTGAGTTTGGATAGAATTGCGAAATAAACAGCAATTCCGGCTAAGTCGTGATTTCTTTTGCAGCAACTGGTGCACCAAGGACGCTTCACCCAGAAGATGCTGAGAAAGTCAGGCAAGTTGCGGTTTTCATTGTCTCCGCCAAGGTGCTAATATGTGCGATGTCCCCGACCGGGGCCTAGAATAAGAAACGCCTCAGGAGAGCGAAACTGATGAACAGACGGAGATATCTTGTAATTGTGGCGGTCGTAGTGGCAGCAGTATTGGCTGTGGTGCTATGGCAAACGGTGCTGGCCAATCATCGGCCTGCTATCGCTGGCCTCGAAGCGCCGGAGATGGTTGTTCCTTCGGGAACATGCCAGATCGTGTGCATTGCTTCAGATCGCGATGGAGATCTGCTGAGCTATAACTGGTCAGCTAGCGGAGGCAGTATCTCCGGCGCAGGTGCAACCGTAAACTGGACTGCTCCTAAGTCGGTAGGCTCCTACAATGTTACGGTCACGGTGACCGACCGGCACAGCCAAGAGGTCTCGAAGCAGGTCGCCATCACAGTGAGAGCCAATAGACCGCCGGTCATTACCAGTCTGGCAGCCGACGCCGATTGGACCACTCCTTCGGGCAGTATCCGGATAACATGTACCGCTTTGGATCCCGATGCCGACCAATTGACTTATGAATGGTCAGCCACCGCTGGTGACATTTCTGGCACGGGCCCAGCTGTGAACTGGACTGCTCCGCAAGAGGCTGGTGTATACAACGTCGCAGTTGTGATCAAGGATAGTCACGCCTCGTCAGACACAATGTTCCTATCTCTCAGTGTGAACGTTGGTGCTCCGCCAACTGTTGAAAAGCTGGTTGTTACTCCCATAGGGCACATATATTTGAGAGAGAGCAGCACTCCCGGATGCAACTTTGATGTCTGGAAAAACAAGGAGTACGGCATTGAGTGCGTTGCTTCAGGCACAGGCGAACTTACTTGCAATTGGTCATGCACAGCTGGTCAGATTGCTGGAGAAGACTCTGCGATTACCTGGACTGCCCCGAATGAAATATCAGTTAAAGTTACGGTCACCGTAGCGGTGTTTGACGGCTCTGGTAATAGCATAGTCAAGGAAGTAGTTTTCGAGATGGCGTCCTGTACATGTGGTTCCTGGGGATTGGAATCAGGAGAAATCTCATTTTAGCCAAGATCACAGTCTCCCGCGCAATGACGTACATGCCGTATGCCCCGCACACAGAAGATGCCTGATGAGTTACTGAGACCGTGGTCTCCGTCGTCGTTGTAAGAGTGGTAGCAGATTGCGCAATGTCTCGACTACAGCTTTGAACGGAGGGCGCTTCCAAAAGGAAAATCAATGAGCAAGAGAAGATATCTGGTGGTTGGAGGAATCGTCGTGGCGGCCGTGCTACTTTCGACCCTATTATACACCGTGCTGGGCAACCACAGTCCCGTTATCACTGGCCTGCAAGCTACGCCGGAGACAGTTTCTCCGGGAGGCACTTGCCAGGTTGTGTGTAATGCCACGGGCCCCGATAGCGGCGAACTAAGCTATAAGTGGTCGGCTAGCGGAGGCAAAATAGCTGGGGGAGGGGCTGCGATTGCCTGGACGGCTCCTAGCTCTGTGGGCTCATACAATATTACGGTCACGGTTAGTGATAGCCGCGGCGCAGAGGCGAAGGACTATCTAACCATCACAGTAAACAACCCGCCGACCATTACCAGTCTGATAGCTGACCCCAGCTGGACCACTCCTTCTGGTACTCTCCAGATGACTTGTACTGCCTCAGACGCTGATCACGACGTGTTGACTTATGAATGGACAGCCGACGGCGGTGATATCTCCGGCAACGGGGTTGCTGTGAATTGGACTGCTCCCGGGGCAACGGGTACGTACAACGTCACGGTTGTGGTTAGGGATAGCTATGGTAGCGAAGCCACAGGGAAGTTGAGTCTCAGCGTGAACCTTGGTATTCCGCCAACCGTCGAAAGTCTGACCGTTACCGCCGCTGAAAGCCGCAAAAACCCATATTTGTTGCCAGACGGCGTAGCCGGGTGCGATTATGAGGTTTACCAGACAAAGCAATACGATATTGAATGCGCTGCTTCAGGCACGAGCAGCGAGCTGGTTTACGACTGGTCATGTGCAGGCGGCGAGATCTCCGGAGAAGGCTCCACTATTACCTGGACTGCCCCAAGTACACCCGGGAAGAAGTCCCTAGTCGCCACAGTCATGGTGACGGTGTCTGATATCGTGGGTAATAGCGTGTCTGAGAGTGTAGTCTTCTATGTATCGTATTGCACGTGTCCTTTTTAGATAGGATTAGGAGAGGAATCGCGATTCGGCCACGCACATGGTCTTCCAGGCAGTGCTCTGCGCATCATATGCATTTTTTGTGGAGAATCCTGAGCGGGAGCCTATTTCGAGGTAGCATTTGTCAATATACAACAGCGCCGTTGGTTTTCTGAAAAGGACCTTCCAGGACCGCTTCAAGAGGTACCTTATCATATCCCTGGTAATCCTGGGGATAGTCATTGCGTTCACCGGGCAGGGGGCCTCAATCGCAGCTGAAGACTTCGGCGTTTATTTCTTTTATCTTCCCGGTTGTTCGCACTGCGAGGCCCAAGCAGTTTTCAATGTAAAATTGGAGGCCCAGTTTCCTTCTATTAACATCACTGCTGTTGATGGGAGCTCGACCTCAGGACAGGCTCTATTAAGTCAGATGCTCGATGAATTGGGGGTAAAAGAAGAGCCGGGTTTTCCAGTAACAATCATAACAGTTCATAACGACCAGGTATTGATCAGTAGCTGGGTATCAGGTGGTTGGGAATCCGAGGACACATCGGGCAAGGCAATCGAGACTGCTGTGCGTCAGTGCCTTGCGGGGAATTGCCCATCGTCGCCAGGCACGAACCCCAAGGAGACAATCACAGTGCCATTGTTCGGGACAATCACACTTTCCGATTTCTCGCTCCCGACTCTGGCCGTGGTTTTAGGTCTTGTAGACGGATTCAACCCGTGTGCTATGTGGGTGCTTGTTTACCTCATTTCCGTGGTGGCGATGTTGAGGGATAGAAGACGAATATGGCTGATTGTCGGTTCTTTTGTCTTGGCGTCGGGCATCCTGTACTACCTCTTCATGACGGCGTGGCTCAATGCTTTCCTGGCCATCGGCTTTTCACGGGCGGTGACGACCGTGGTGGGGTTGGTAGCCTTGGGTGGAGGGACACTGCAAGTGAGGGAAGTCGTGACGACGAAGGGGGCCATTGTCTGCGAAGTCACAGACGAAGACTCCCGAAAAAAGACCATGAGCAGAGTGCAACAGATTGTGTCTTCTCCTTTGACCTGGGGAATCCTGGTGGCAATTGTGGGTCTGGCTTTTACGGTCAACGCTGTTGAGTTCGTTTGTTCTGCGGCAATTCCGGCGGTGTTCACCCAGGTACTGTCTCTGGCAAGCCTCTCCACATTCCAATACTATAGCTACATCCTGCTGTATGTCTTCTTCTTCATGCTCGATGACCTGGTCATCTTCGCTACGGCTGCTTTTGCTCTTACCTCACGCGCGGGAGACAGATATGCGAGGTATTCCAGGCCTGTGGGCGCTTCCATACTGATAGTCCTGGGTTTTCTACTCCTCGGCTGTCTTTACTCCGCTCAGCTGCCGTTCCTAAAACCTATATGTAGCGTCCTGTGGTAGACTCCTGGCTAGCCTCACGGGTGTTTGTCTGGACTTTCGGGCGAGAAGCCCTATATGGCGTTGAACACGCCAATCATCCTCAGGCCTGAGTAGACCATGAAGGCAATAAAGACATATCTCAGCTGTTTTGCCGGCAGCGCGTGCGCTGCACGGGCTCCGAACTGTGCCAGAGGTATGCTGGTAACCGCCAGCAGGGCCCATATTGGCAGATTTATGTACCCGAGGGAATGAGGCAGCGGCGACAGTCCCAGCCCGTTTATCGCGTAGCTGATGATGCCCCCAATGCTGCTGAATATTATCGCAGCCACCGATGTTCCCACCGCCGTCTGCATGGGAAAACTCAATGCCAGCACCAGCATGGGGACTATCAACGCTCCGCCGCCCAGTCCCGTCAGGCCACTTACGATGCCGATGGGAAAACCGCACACTGCCACCAGAGGGAGATTCTCTCGCAGCTCCTGACCTTCTCTGCTCAACCTCGGCATTAATCCCAGACCCATCCACGAGGCAATGGCCAAAACCAGTCCGCCAAATCCTATCTCCAGTACTTTGCCAGGAAGATGGGCCGCTATGATACCTCCCACCATGCCACCGATGAGAGCAGTCGCACCCAGGGTCAACGCGGTTCTCCAGCGGACTGCCTTCCTCCTATCATGTCTCCAGGTGCCGCTTATCGCCGTGGGCAGGATCACCAGTAAACTGGTGCCGATGGCTGTTTTTATGGCAATGTCCTCAGGAACACCCATGGTCGGGATGAGCCAGGACATGACCGGGACCATTACGAAACCACCACCCACCCCCAGGAGTGCGCTGGAAAACCCAGCGCCTGCTCCTGCGACCAGCAGTATGACGATCTGAAATGCAGTCAGAAACGCAGTCAGATTCTTTCCTTTCTCAGCTTGCCTTCAAGCCAGCCCAGTTTGACAACCGATCGCTCGTCTAGCGCAGGGACATATGGCTTAATATCGAGGAGTGGCGTGCCGTCTACGGCGTCCAACCCCTTTACCTTAAGGACATTCTTTTCTCTGTCCACCAGCTCAGCTGTAGTCAATGCCAGCGGACAAGGCCTGTGCGGTGACCTTGTAGCGAACAGACCGTGTGGGGCATCGTCCCACGGTGTCCTAACTAACAGGCGATATCCCTGCGATTCGTGAAACCAGTAGATGACTATGATATGGGAAAACCCCTCAATGTCGTGCAGGCCTTCCTCGAACTCCTTGAACAGCTCTATCCGCGAAATCTCCCGGCTCTTTCGGCCCTGATAAGGCGCCTCTCCCCTGTCTTTGTAAGGGGAATGAATTATCCCGATGGGCTGCAATTCCAGATGATGCCTTTTCATGATGCATCAAGCTCTACTAATCGAGCTACCACTTCCGCAGATTATATCATTAGTCGCACACCACATAGCCGGGCCGGTTCCTTCTTTATCTGTGATATACCCGCCAAGATCAGCAAAACTCATTTGCCTAGCTAGATAGCGCTGCAATGCGATGACGGTCAAGCCAGCCTCACCTGTGCTCTGGAAATGGTGTAAGGGAAATGGTCCGGTCTCCTGCATGAGTCCCGTTTGGCAGACCTCCAAGGCCAGGCTCATAACCCCCAGTTTTGTGGGCCAGGATCAAGCCGGCGTCAGCAGAGGAACCATCTCGGGGTACTTCGATTTACATGGAGCGTATTCTGGTATATCGGTAGGTGCAGTCGCACTGCCGATTCTGAGTGTCTGTCCTGGCTAGAGACCTCGTATCCAGCTAAAGACCCCGATCATTTCTAGCCCTGCGTAGACCATGAAAGCAATAAAGATATACATAATCACCAATAGACTTGTCCCCAGGGCTATTCTTATGGCGATAACTGGGGCGACATTCATAGCTACGATAAGCCAGTAACTGACAGGAACCATAACAGCGCCGCCACCAATTCCAAGCAGCCCGCTGGCAAAACCAGTGCCTACTCCGGCAGCCAGCAGTATGAGGATTTGGGTGATGGTCAGCATGCTTTTCTTCCCGGCTTGCCTTCAAGCCAGCCCAGTTTGACAACCGATCGCTCGTCTATCGCAGGGACATATGGCTTAATATCGAGGAGAGGCGTGCCGTCTACGGCGTCCAACCCCTTTACCTTAAGGATATTCTTTTCTCTGTCCACCAGCTCAGCTGTAGTCAATGCCAGCGGACAAGGCTTGTGCGGTGACCTCGTAGCGAACAGACCGTGTGGGATATCGTCCCACGGTGTCCTAACTAACAGGCGATATCCCTGCGATTCGTGAAACCAGTAGATGACTATGATATGGGAAAATCCCTCAATGTCTTGCAGGCCTTCCTCGAACTCCTTGAACAGCTCTATCCGCGAAATCTCCCGGCTCTTTTGGCCCTGATAAGGCGCCTCTCCCCTATCTTTGTAAGGGGAATGAATTATCCCGATGGGCTGCAATTCCAGATGATGCTTTCCCATGATCCCTCAAGCTGTAATAATCAACTTATCACTTCCGCAGATTATATCACTAGCCGCACACCACGCAGCCCGCGCCGGGTTCATTCTTTACCTGTAATATTACTGACTGGAATAGGCGAAACCCATTCGCCCCGTTAGACAGTGTTGCGCCACGGTGACGATCAGGCCAGACCCGCCTATGCGCTGAAAAATGCCGTAAGGGAAATGACCTACTTTCTCGAATGACTCCCAGTCGGCAGAGTGGCAAGACCACGCTCCCAACCGCTAGCTTTGCAGGCCAGGATCACGGCGAAGCCAGCATCGGCAGAGAAACCCTCTCGCGGTACTTCAATGTGATTTACCTGACAGGGATTCTGAAACAACGTGGCGACAACCCTCTCGATAGAGAAGCCGGTATGTGTCAGAAGCATCTTAACTTCACCATGGGTATAGAACGTGGCGTGTCTGTAGAGACGGTGGCCTGCCTCCTTCTTTCCCTGGTAAAGCTGGCCCCAGAGGCTATCTCTCGACACAGTGCCCAATACCACTTTCCCTTCGCTTCTCAGAATGCGGGCAGCCTCCGTCAAGGTTGTCCCGGGCGAATCCAGAAAGCACAGGGTCGCAATGAGGAAGACTGCTCCAAAAACGCCAGTTCGAAAGGGCATTTGCTCACCTCTGCCCGATAACACGCCTACGCCTCTGTTCTTAGCCATCTCGACAAGCTTGCTCGATGGGTCCAGACCAACGTCTATCCGTATCGCCATGGCAAAACGACCACTGCCCACTCCGACTTCGACCCAGGGTCTTGGCAGCGAAGGCAGAACTTGTTTCAGGGCCTCAACCTCTGAAGCAGATATCAATCTTCCCTCTTGCTCGGATTAGGCGTCATGGTCTGAAGCCAGCAAGCCAAAAGCTTGTGCCTTGGACTCAGTCATTTCTGTTCAGAAAAATGGTTGCTGACAGTGATTGTCAGATTTGGCATACCAGACCGCTAACCTGGCTCGTGGCTGGATGTTGCATCGCTAAGTCTTGTCGCCGATGTGAACTCGACCCCAAATAGCGATAGCTCGCGCCAGAGACTCAATATCGGTGCAATCGGGTGTTTTTCTGTTGAAGCAAATGTTTATATAGTTTCTGAGCATGAGCCCACCAACTCCCTCAACGGCCGCGTGCACCGCTCCCAACTGGGTGATAATGCTTTCGCAGTCACGTCCATCCTCAATCATCCTCTCAATGCCCCGAATCTGCCCCTCGATTCTCTTTAGCCGGTTCAACAGAATTTCCTTGGATATCGTTTGGTCGGCCATTACGTCCTCCGGCAAAATCCCTATCCCGTTGACATACTATACCCCCGTGGGGTATAATGCCCCGTCGCTATTAAGGATAACTGCTTGATGGTCGCATTTTATCACATGCCATCTGGTGTGTCAGCGAGCCGTACAGACAATCAAGGGGCCACCAATGCCCGAATTTGAGCCTAAGATAGTTGCTTTCTTCTGCAACTGGTGTTCCTATGCAGCTGCCGACCTTGCTGGTACTTCACGGATGCAGTACCCACCAAATACCAGGACAATAAGGGTGATGTGCTCAGGGAGAGTTAACGAGCTGCTGATTCTGAAGGCCTTCGCTCTGGGGGCAGATGGCGTTCTGGTAGGTGGTTGCCATCCAGGAGACTGTCACTATATTAAGGGCAATTTGTCCACCGGAAGAAGGTTCGCCGGCTTGACGCCTTTCCTCAAGGCTATGGGCATCAATAGCGATAGACTGAGGCTGCAGTGGATTGGAGCCTCCGAGGGACTGAAAATGTCTGAGGCTATGAGTGATTTTACTGAGACTATAAGAAATCTCGGACCATGTCGCCTTGGCACGACACGCAATTGTTCAGATGACTAGATTGGCTATACACCCATCTGACACAGGCAGTAGCTACGGAAGGGCAGCTAGCGCACAAAATGGCCAGCCCTCTTGTGACTAAAAAATAAAAAGAAAGGAGAATTAGTATGGCTCAGGTGGCGATTACAGTTAATGGTTCCCAAAACAGCAGCGCTTTCCCGGCTATGATTCTGGGATCGGCGGCAGCAGCCTGCGGGCATGATGTAACCTTGTTTTTCACCCCGGGTGGCTCACCTCTTATGTTGAAAGGAGAACTGGAGAAAATAAGGGATCAGAAGCCCAAAGGCATGCCGGACATCGTAGAACTTTACGATGGTATATGCAATCTGGGCGGGAAGATGCTGGTCTGTGAATTATGTCTGGCGGCCAAGGACCTCAAAGCTGAAGACATGAGAAAAGAGGTGCAGATCGTCGGAGCAACCTCATTCGTAAGCTCACTGCCCGATACTACCATAACCTTTTGTTTTTAGAAAAAAAAGAAGGAGGAGAATATGGCAACGCATACATTGAATGTCTTGGGGCTTAAGTGCCCGCAACCTGTGCTCAAGCTAGCGACAATGGCTAAGGAAATTCCTGCCGGAGATATCGTGGAGGTCCTGGCTGATTGCCCTTCCTTCCCCAGAGATACTGAAGCGTGGTGTGCCAAGACAAAGAGGACGTTGCTGTTCTGCAACGAGGAGGGTGGGGGAAAATGGAAGGCGCAGATACAGTTCTAGTTTGAGAACGTATAGATGGGAGAAGAGTTTACACCCAGAATAGTTGGATTCCTCTGCAACTGGTGTTCCTATGCAGGAGCTGACCTTGCCGGGGCAACAAAACAGAAAATCCCTTCGTCTCTTTCAGTCATCAAAGTAATGTGTTCGGGTAGGGTGGAGCCAGCCCTCGTCGCTACCGCGTATTTGCGAGGGGCTGACGGTGTACTCGTTGCCGGGTGCCATCCCGGCGATTGCCATTATCGGAAAGGAAATTACTACACTCGTCGAAGGTTTGCCCTTCTAAAGAAAACGATCGAGACGCTCGGCCTGGAACCAGAAAGACTCATGCTTGCCTGGGTCTCAGCGTCGGAAGGGCAGAGATTTGCCGAAGTAACTAACCTGTTCACCGAGCAAATCAGGCAGATGGGTCCGAGTCCCTTGAAGAAAGCCTTACTATGATTGGGGGAACAAATGCAGAATGATAAAGAAGGCATTTCGGTGCTGGTCATAGGAGCTGGCATTGCTGGTATAGAATCAAGCTTGCTTCTGGCCAATTCAGGCGCCAAAGTATATCTCGTTGAGAAGGCTTCTTACTTCGGCGGCAACGTCATAAAGTGGGAAGAGGTCTTCCCAAACATGGAGTGTGCTACCTGTATGATAGCACCCAAGCAACAGGAGGTTTTACAGAGCAAGAATATCGAGCTGCTAACTCTTAGTGAGGTAGAGGCCGTGGAGGGCTCTGCTGGTGATTTTGCTGTGAAGCTCAAGAAGAAGGCAAGGTATGTTAACCTCGATAACTGCATCGGATGTAATGAATGTTTTGGACCCTGTCCGGTCGAAGTAGGTAATGAATTTGAAGAGGGGCTCAGCAAGAGAAAGGCGATCTATATCCCCTGTGCCGGCGCTCTACCCAACGCTCCCGTTATTGATACCGATAATTGTCTGCGCTTCAAGGGAGGAGACTGCCAGCTCTGCCGGGAGGCCTGTGCCTTCGAGGCTATTGACTATACCCAGCAGGATGAACAACTCGAACTTCACGTCGGAGCTATTGTAGTAGCCACTGGCTTCAAAACCTTCGATCTTGCTCAGGTCCCTCAATATGGGTACAAGAAACTGAACAACGTTTATTCTATGGTAGAGGTCGAACGACTGTGTGCCTCAAATGGACCTACCCAGGGACAGATCGTGCTCCGAAATGGCGAGGCACCTAAATCAGCAGCCATCCTCCATTGTGTGGGGCGGGATGAAAAAGGCTATTGCTCTTCAGTATGCTGTATGGCTTCGATTAAGCAGGCACATTTCCTGAAGAATAAAATACCCGAGTTAAAGATAGTTCAGCTGTACTCTGACCTGTGCGTTCCCGGTAGGGTCTATCAAAGGTTCTACGAAGAGGTGAAGGAGAGCGGCGTTGACTTTATTCGAGCGAGGGTTAATGAAGTGACACAGAAGGGAATGGGCGTGGCCATCAAGTACAACACTGAGAGTGGGCAGGAAGACACCCTCAATGTGGATATGCTAATTCTGGCCCCAGCGCTTGAGCCCAGAGCGGACTCGGCGAGGCTGTCTGAAATCCTAGCTATCCCCCTGGATAGGCACGGATTCTTCGGAGAAAAGGAGCCAGACCTGGATTCTGTGGATACCACTCGAGAAGGCGTGTTTATTGCGGGGTGCGCCCAATCGCCCAAGGATGTTCCGGATACGGTGGCCGAGGCAGAAGCCACGGTAGGAAGGATACTCGCATTGTCAAGATAGGGGTCATGAGATGGTAAAGAGAATAGGCGTGTACGTATGTGAATGCGGTAATAACATAGCCGATAATGTGGACATCGATAAGATAATCAAGACATTCTCCCGGATGCGCAATGTCGGGATTGTCGAGAAGCACCGGCTGTTGTGCTCTGAGGATGGGAAGGAATTCCTGAAACAAAGCATAAAGCAGCATGGACTCACTCATTTGGTGGTTGCAGCCTGTTCTCCCAAGCAACATGAGCAAACGTTCATGAATGTGTGCACAGCGGCAGGGCTTAACCCTTACCTGTTCCAGATGACCAATATCAGAGAACAAGTTGCCTGGGTTACGCAAGACAAGGAAGAAGCCACGGATAAGGCGATAAGAGAAATAGCAGCCGCTATTGCCAGAGTTGCCTATCAAGAGGCGTTGGAGAAGAGGGATATCGATGTGTCTCCCAACGTGCTGGTCATAGGCGGCGGTATCGCAGGAATTAGAGCAACTCGGGTACTTGCTTCTCCAAACAGAAAAGTCCATCTGGTTGAGAAGAGCTCTTCACTGGGAGGCAAGGTGAAGGGCTTTGACAAGCTCTTTACCAAGATGGAATCCGGCCCGGCACTGATCGATAATGAGCTAAGCAGCGTGAAGGGAGATGAGAATGTTGAAATATTCACCGACAGTGAGGTTGAGCAGATTCTGGGGTTCTTCGGTAATTTCGAGATAAAGGTAGTAAACAAAGCAACAAGTGAAGCACGGGATCTCAATGTTGGAGCAGTGGTACTAGCCACGGGATTCGACTTGATGAACCTCGAGGGGCTTCCTCGATATGGATATGGCAAACTCGAAGACGTCTATACTAGTCTGGAATTTGAAGAAATGTGTGTTCCCGGTGGGCCCACTGGAGGGAACATCCTTCTCAAGAATGGCAAACCTCCTCGGTCCGTCGCGATCATTCATTGTGTGGGGCGAGAGGACAAGGGTTACTGTTCTAAGGTATGCTGCGTATATTCCCTTAAGTTTGCGAGAATGCTGAAAGACAAACTGCCCGGGGTGAAGGCATCCCAACTGTATTCCGACCTGTGCGTTCCGGGAAAGGTATACCAGCGGTTCTATGAGGAAACAAAGGGCCTGGGCGTGGAGTTCATCCGAGCTGAAAAGACCGATGTCACTCGAAACGGCCAAGGTATTACGGTCAGCTACGAAAGCAAGAGCGGTCCAAAGGGAGACCTGGCTGCGGATATGGTAATCCTTGTCCCGGCGATGGAGCCCGCCAATGACACTCATAGATTCGGGGAAATGCTTGGCATACCTGTGGACAGCGAAGGGTTCCTTGCTCAGGAACATCAGAAGCTCGCCCCGGTGGCATCCTCTGTAGAGGGTGTGTTTGTGGTTGGCTGTGCCCAGGGCCCTAAAAGCATTCTGGAGTCCATAGTTCAATCGGAGGCGGCGGCAGGAAAGATACTCTCGGCCCTGGTCCCGGGCAGGAAACTGGAACTGGAGGTGAAGACATCGGAAATCTCCGAAACGTTCTGCACTGGATGCAAGACCTGTATCTCCGTCTGTCCCTACTCCGCCATTAGTTTCGACGATTTCAGAAACATCGCCGTAGTGAATGAGGCTCTATGTCACGGTTGCGGAGTCTGCGCCGCTGCCTGCCCGTCGGGTGCGGCCAGGGTGAAGAATTTTGCCTTTACGCAGATCTACCAGGAGGTCGAAGCGATACTAAGATAAGGCCTATCGCTTTCTGAAAGAAGGCGGCTTTAAGAAGTGACAAGGAGTTAGTATGACTGATATTCGAAAAGGGGCATCATTGCCGGCCGACGGTGGTGCGCAGAAGGGTATCATAGATTTCGCCACGCAGGCTCTAAGGCAGGGCGCTGTTGATGCTGTCCTTATTCCCCGTAGAGTGACGGCGGGCGATTCGTTTGCCTATTTTCTCATTCGAGACGAGGCGTTTCTGAAAGAGGCGTCTCCTTTGCCTCCAATTATGCCAGTTCAAGGAGCTCGAGTGATTTCCAGCATTACCGGATATGGGAGAAGCAAGACCAGGATAGCTGCCATCATGCGACCCTGTGAAGCGAGGGCAACCATTGAACTGGCCAAGCTCTCCCAGGTAGACCTGGAATACGTAACCATCATTACTATGGACTGTCCTGGCGTGATACCACTATCCGACTATTTTGAGGGTGCAGGAGAGGGCGATAAGCTGTTCGAAGACGCCTCTCAGAATTGGAGCAGCGAGCCCATGCGGCCGGTATGCCGAATATGCGACATGTTTTCTGCCTCGGGTGGTCAAGACATACACATAGGGACGCTGGGAACAAGGAATGGCAGTATCATGTTTACTGCTAATAGCCCCAAAGGCGAAGATCTCTTGAACAGATTGGGCATGTCGGCGGAGGAAGATATATCTGGCTGGGAGACCAGGGTGAACAAGCTAATCGATGAACGTAAGAAAGAGAGAAAGCAGAATAACGACGCATTAAGGGCCGAAATCGAAGGAATAGACAAACTGGCGCAGGCTTTCAGCACATGCATAAACTGCCACAACTGCATGAGGGTTTGTCCTATATGCTACTGCCGTCAGTGTCACTTTGACTCGGATAACATGAAATTTGGTTTTGAAGATTATCTTACGAGAGCAGAAGCTAGAGGTGGATTAAGGATTCCGACTGATAGCCTGCTATTCCATATTGGACGGATGCTACATATGTCCCTCTCTTGTGTATCATGCGGCATGTGTGAAGATGCCTGCCCTACGGATATCCCGGTGTCACAAATCTTCACTCTGGTCGGTGATAGAAATCAGGAAGCGTTTAGTTACGTCCCTGGCAGGAGTGTTGATGAGACTCTGCCATTGACGACGTTTGAAGAGGACGAATTCCAGGAAGTAGAGCAGTCTTATGCAGCAGTCTCTGCCGGACAGGAGAATTACAATGACCAAGGTATTGAAGTTAGACAAGGGCGCAAACGATAGTCTGAAAGACCTACTCAGATCCCTTCTGGAAAGTGGCAAGGTAAAAGGTGTCGTCACCCTCGGAAGGACCGGTGAAGATGGCACCATATCTTACTCTCTCATCACCAATCCTGACCATCTGGAGTCTGCCATGCCGCTTTTCCCTCTAATGCCGGTCAATTTGGGCAAACAGCTTTCTCGACTCACACTGGTAGAAGCCGCCGGCGAACCTATCGCGGTTGTTCTGAGGCCTTGTGAACTGAGGGCATTAGTAGAACTTGTGAAACGGACTCAAGGCAGCCTGGACAACATCCTGGTCATAAGTTCAACCTGCGGTGGAGTCTATCCACTGGAGATGGCTGTAAAGGGAAACATCGAGGAACATCTACCTGAATACTGGAAAGCAGTTCAACAGGGTGAACTTGCTCCCAACACAAGGCTTGCCTGTCAGGCCTGTGAGTACTTCGTGCCATACACCGCAGATATTACTATATCTCTGCTTGGTAATAAGGCCGTAGATACGGAAGCCACCTTCTTCCTCAACACTGAGAAAGGGAAGGGCACTGTGGAGGGCATAAAGGGGAAGTTCGCCGAGGGAGAGTTGGATATGGCGACAATCGAACGAATACGGGGTAAGAGAAAGGCCGAGAAAGAGAAACTGTCTGACCAAGTCGAACTGAAGAACCTCGGTATTGACGAAATAGCGAAGACCTTCAGCAGGTGCATAGGCTGCCGCAACTGCAGCGCTGTCTGCCCCGCGTGTTACTGCCATGTATGCTTCTTTCAAACTGAGACCAGCCAGCATGGGCCACTGTACTATGAAACACAGCTAAAGAAAACTGGCTGTATAAACATGCTTTCTGACACGACATTTTATCACTTAGTTAGGTTGTTCCACGTAAGCATATCCTGTACGGCATGCGGCCAATGTGCCGATGTGTGTCCTGCTGATATTCCACTGTGGGCTATTTCTCTGAAAGCGAGTGAGGCAGTTCAGGGAGCTTTTGATTATCTGGCAGGGAGGAACATAGAGGAAGGGCTTCCACTTACCACATTTGTACCAGAGGAATTTGCAGGTGTTATATAGCGGATTTGGGAATATTGTGTAAGTAACAGAATCTCAAATAGCTAGGTCTGCCAGTTTTTTCAGCTTGGTTTCTAGTCTAGCTAGACCGGCAGTATATTCGGGAATTCGTTGGAGACCGGGGCTCCAGAGGCAAAAGCCCTAAGTTGCGATCTGATATGAGTCCATTGAGGTGCTGTTCAATTGAAAGCGTCAGATAACCAGCCAGAATTCGCCGTTAAGCTGAATGATGAGTCGTGCAGCAAATGCGCGCTGTGTTACTCGGCCTGTCCTTTTGAAGCAATAAGGAAAGAAGCTGAAACAGGGAAATTGTTTCTGGAGATAGAGAAATGCCAAGCATGTGCAATTTGCTACTCTAGCTGCCCGGCCAAAGCCATAGACATTGTCTACTATGACATGAGTTCCTTAGCCAGATATCTGGAGAACGCAAGAGACGAATATAGATCTGGCTCCTTAGTTATCGCCTGTAAAGGCAGTACCCCGAGCTTTGAAGATGTAGGGAAGCTGTTTGGGATTTCGGAATTCATCCCTCTCTCTGTGCCCTGCGTTGGGCGCATTCCAGCGGAAGTCCTTTTGGAGGCAATATCCACAATGGGGATAAAGGCGATTTACATTCTGGCCTGTGATGAAGACTATTGCCGGTTTGAGAGAGGAAGCTTGATTACTCGACTTAGAGTCGTTGCAGTTAATGCCCTTTTGGAACAACTCGGCTACGGCAAGGAGGTAATCAGATTCAAACAGCGCAGTCTAAAGGTTAAGGCCGATAGAAACAAATGCATTAGTTGCGGCAACTGTGTCTTCTACTGCCCTTATAGTGCTGCTAAGCTGGAAGAGGGAGCAGCCACCTTCGATCTAGAATTGTGCCGTGGCTGTGGTTTATGTGTGACCCTCTGCCCCGCCCTGGCTTTGGATTTGGAGGACTGGGAAGAGGAGCGGATATCGACATTAATATCGAAGTTATCCCGGGAAAAGACAAGACCGAATATTCTAGTAATGCGGTGTCAATGGGCCGTTTTCCCCGAACTCGACGAGGAGTTTGACTCCAGCGTACACATCATTGATATGCCCTGCGCGGGGAGAGTTGACCCTCTGCATATCCTGGAGGCCTTCCGGCAGGGCATAGATGGGGTCTTGATAGCTGCCTGTCATGAAGAAGACTGTGGATCGAAGAGGGGAAGCAAGGAGGCGCAGCGGTTAACGACGGCGTTGAAAAAGACTCTAAGCCAGATTGGCCTTGAAGAACGACTTCACTTCTGCTCCGTAGCTCCGAGGTATCCCGAATCTTTCCGAGAAGAGCTATGCCGATTCAAAGAGAGGATAGAAAGTATCCCTTCACAGGAGGTCAGACGGTGATAGTAACGGCTCAGAAACCATTGGACGAGATTCTGGATTTTCTATCTCCTTATAGTTCTATCTTGATTACCGGATGTGACGGGTGTACGCAGCCACCAAGGGGCCTGAGGGAAGCGAGAACTCTGGCTCAACTGCTTGAGCTTGGTGGGAAGTTGAGAAGGAAGGATTTCAACTTCAAAGTGATGACGATGCCTAAACAATGCGACTCATACCTTACGGCCGCCGCACTCCAGCCGCAAATCGAGGATATGGAAGCCATTCTATCGCTAGCCTGTGGCTTGGGGGCGCAGACTATAGCTCAGGTTCTACCCCACGTCCCTGTTTTCCCTGCTCAGGATACCTTATTCATGGGGGCAGAGATTAGAGAGGACAGTACTCTTGAAGAAAGATGCGCTGCCTGCGGCGACTGTTTGCTGGCTATGACCGGTGGTATTTGCCCTATTGCCAGATGTGCTAAATCCTTGCTTAACGGTCCCTGCGGAGGCTCCCAACATGGCAAGTGTGAGATTGACCCTGAAAAGGATTGCGCGTGGGATTTGATCATCAAGCGCCTGGAGAAACTGGGCAGGCTGGCGGCCTTGGATGAGATTCACCCTCCCAGGAATTTCGGGGAGGTAATGAGACCGGGCAGGGTCAAGGGATAGGTGCTTGATTGGAGGGCCTCCCTGCATAAGGCGAGTAGAGATGTATTTCTCTGGTCAGGAGGAGGAGGGTGAGAATCACGATTGTTTATGACAATGAAGCGAAAAAGGCGGGGTTAAGGACAGGATGGGGGTTCTCTGCCTATATTGAAGGTCAGCACGTGCCGCCACTTCTGTTTGATACTGGTGCCGACGGTCTTACACTGCTATACAATATGAAGGAACTCGGCGTGGCCCCGGCCAGCATAGAGACTATTGTGATCTCCCACGCTCACCGGGATCATACCGGGGGGCTTTCCCAGATTCTGAAAATAAATGGAAGCGCTCAGCTCTTTCTCCCGAACTCATTCACAGGAGTATTCCCTGGGAGAAAGGTGACAGTTGTTGAAGATGCTACGGAGATTTGTACCGACATCTTTTCCACTGGCGAGCTAGAAGGGATAGAGCAGTCTTTGGCGATCAAGACGGACAGAGGAATATTCGTGGTAACAGGATGTGCTCATCCAGCCATGAGGAAGATTCTAAGCGCCGCCTCCAAGTTTGGGAGAATCTATGGGATCGTCGGAGGCTTGCACGGATTCGATGACTTCAAGCTTTTCGATGGCCTGTCGCTCATCTACCCCTGCCACTGTACCCGATATAAGAGGCAGATAATGGACTCGTTCCCAGGCAAAGCTTCGGAGTGCGGAGCAGGATTACTAATTCAACTGTGATAGGCCATCGCGGAAGGCTGCACAACACCCGCGAGCATCGTTTCCTCGTGAAAACAAGGGAGTCGTTAAATTGCCTCTTGCCGCCCTCGAAGGCCAACACTTAGAATCGCCGATGTCGTTTGTCAGCTGCATCTTCGTCGCCTTAACTGGCCTATTTGAAATCATGTGCCGATCTCATCAGGAAGGAAGTCTTTGCTGCGTTGGTGTCACCTGGCATCTTCCCTCGTCCACGAAGAGATACCAAGGTAGCTCGACCTAGCTAAAGTTCAGGTCGACGTCGCAACGTCTCTGCCAGATTAAGCGGCACAACTTCAGGCTTCGGTGCCTCGTATACGGTGACAACATTACTGAGATTAGTGAATTCTCTGCGTATCTCAGCTATGCTTTCAGGTAGTAGCGGTCTCACGGCACAGGGACGCATAGGCGTATTTATCTGCACCTCATCGGGTGACATCTGACGAGCCAGTGCTGCTATCTCCGAAGCGTAGTTCTTGTTAGTTTCGATGAACATTACCTGCAGGGCTAATTTTCCTCTATATTCCTTCCTGAATAGCCTTATACTATCTCTTATCTGGTTAAAATGGAGGGCCGGAGCAGGTCTGTTGACCAGGGCAAGCGTCTCTTCGTTTGGCGCATCCAGTTTAGCTACTATGGTATCAGCAAGGGCAAGTTGTTGCCGTACATCTTTTCGAGACATTAACGAAGAGTTGGTGAGCACGGCTACCGGTAAACCGAGAATCGACCTAGCGAGTTCAATCGCTTCACCAAGATTGCTGGCTAGGGTAGGCTCACCCGTGCCGGAAAAAGTAACGTAGTCAGCCTCTATCGGCCCGAGCAGCTTGATTTCGCTGGTTAGTTGTTGCAGGCTTACGAATTCGCCTGGCTCGACTATAAGCCGGCCAGTTTTACCTAGCTGGCAATAAACACAGTTGAAAGAGCAGACCTTCCTCCGCGCATTCAGAAGGTCTATGCCTAGAGATCTGCCCAATCGCCATGAAGCCACAGGGCCATAGATAATTGCCACCTCAGCACATAACCTTTGCGCTTAAATTGGAGTCCGTCAAGGCACTGCACCATTCAGCGCCAATATCCACGCCAGCACTGACCAACCACCCGGGCTTTGCCACGCCCTTCGCGCTGCTCCACGAATAATTCGCTAACGTCGAGATTCAGCGCCACCATAATCCTTAAGAGCTCTTCAGGATTGCGATAACTAAGATTGTCCAAGCTATTGCCGAAGACCATGTTCACTCTCACTTTCTCAGTCTGGCTTCGCGCATAGCTGGTCAAATAATCATATCGGTGCCTTTTTTGCTCATTGCCAGGCACTTCGTGGGCCTCACTTATCTCCTTGAATCTGTGCTCAGCTTCCTTGGGATTTCCAGGGTTGCGATCAGGGTGGTGGCGCAAAGCTAGTCGGCGGAAGGCTTTCTTGATATCCTCAGGACCGGCGTCTCTTTTCACACCAGGAATCTGATAATAGTCCTTCACTGGTTTATTTATTCCTTCCTCACGAAAATCTGGAGACTGCTGATTTCCCTGACTCCCTTCAGACACGAGGCCATAGCGACAACTACATTTGTAATAATCTGCTTAGGGAAGGTGGTCAGAGTTACAGGAGCGTTATTTACGTACAGACAGACTCGCTTTTTCTGTGGCTTGATGAAACCTCTCTCCAACAGATCAGCCATGTTTCCAATATCCTCAAACGAGAACTGCCTCGCCTTGCTTTCCAACGGTTCATCAGTGACTATGGCTATACGTTTTCTGATATTTTCGAGAAGTGGGCCAGTACCCTTGCGGTGTACCTCTATCTTTGGAGCACCTTCCTGTTTGAAACCTTCCGTAAGGATGATATCGTAGTCCTCACCCAAGAGACGTACTATCTCTTCAAGGGGAGAGTCGCGGGAAACAGGCTTTACCAGCGCGATGTTGTCGGGCGAACTGACTACCACCGCCCTGCTTCCTGCTTTAATATGACGCCAGCTATCCTTCCGAGGTTCATCAAAAGTAGTCCCGTGCGGAGCATGTTTGATGGTAGCTACCTGGTAGCCTCTGGATTTTAGTTCCTCAACCAGTCTTTCAAGGATAGTTGTTTTGCCAGACTCTGATTTGCCTACAATAGAGACTACAGGAGGCATTTCATCTACTCCTTATTGTCTGCGGTAGACTCTTTTCCATGCTTCTCTATTTGAAGCCAGGTAGTCTTTGATTGCTTCTTTAAGCGTATCGGCTGCCAAAAGAGCACAGTGGAGGCTTTCTTCAGGAAGTCCTCCTAAGGCATCCAATATATCTTGCTGGGTAATCTTCTGGGCCTCGCGGACGCTCTTACCCTTAGCCATCTCGGTGACCATGCTGCCTGAGGCAATGCTGGGCCCACAGCCATCGGTCCAGAAAGAAGCGTTTGCTACCCTATCACCTCTCACCTTAAGGTATATTTCCATCGTATCGCCACAGCCGCCGACAATTCTGCCAAATCCATCGGGAGCGGGGACCTGGCC
>Ga0172366_10000907_pt1 | contig 22473 bp, 25 predicted proteins | sample LakKivSesite69cm_FD_114533 | JGI IMG/M metagenome (GOLD analysis project Ga0172366, IMG submission 114533) | Sediment microbial communities from Lake Kivu, Rwanda - Sediment site 69cm | ecosystem: Environmental > Aquatic > Freshwater > Lake > Sediment | place: Rwanda: Western Province, Lake...
GTGCAGGACAAGGTGTTGCCCCTGCCTGGACATATCCCAACGCAAGGAGGTGAGTTCAGCACCGCTACTTCGCCCCCCATGGGCCTCTTCGAGCCCATCTTCGCCGATGGGACCGACGCACCTGCTCCTCGCAAGCGGGTTAACGAAGCCAACCCCTGGGCCGAGTTCGTCCACAACACTGTGGAACGCTACAAGCCGGGTGGCATCCTGGCCACCCAACAGGGGTGGCCCAGCGGCGTCGGCATCCGCTACTGGGAGGTGTGGAACGAGCCGGACCTGAGTCAATTCTGGACCGGCACGGTGGAGGAGTATTACCGCCTGCTGGAGGTGGCCTATCAGACCGTGAAGGCTGCCGACTCCGAGGCCACGGTGCTCCTGGGCGGCCTGGCTTTCTGGGACAAGCCCAGTTGGCTATCCGATCTCCTAGACCTGACCGGCGGCGATCCGGCGAGAGCCTACTTCGATGTCCTCTCCTTCCACTACTACTGGGCCATCTACGCCAGCGAATACTGGATGGTCCAGGGCCGGGACCTGCTGGACGCCCACGGCCTCTCCCACGTGCCCATCTGGATCACCGAGAGCGGCGTGACGGTGTGGGATGATTTCCCCGCCACAAAGTATCGGGTCCCGCCTAACAGTCCCTACCGGGCCACGATGGAGGAACAGGCGGCCTACGTGATCCAGAACGCGGCATTGGCCTTTTATCACGGCATCGCGCGGAACTACCACTTCATGCTCCACGACGACTGCGGCAACGCGCTGCCGGATGCCTTCGGCCTGCGGCAGAACTTCACCCAGGACGTCTGCAACCCGGCCCAGGGCAAGCCCCGCCCCTCCTATGCTGCTTACCAACTGGCCGCCGAGCAGTTCCGCGCCCTGGTGCCCCTCTGGCGAGAGCAAAGGGCCGACCAGGACCAGGTGGCTTTCTACCGGCCAGACGACGCGTCGCGGGTGCTGGTCCTGTGGGCCACCAGGGGTGTCACAGCCACAGCCACGATCCATGCCACCGGCGAAGGAGCGCAGCTTTACTGGATCGAGCCGATCTCCTCCCCCCTGGGCATCACCGGCATCACCTGCACGCTGACGCTCACGCCTGCCCACTCTGTGTACACCCTCACCCTGCCGCAGGCCACGAATCAGAACTCCAATCCACCCAGCACGACTGACTACTTCATCGGCGGGCGGCCCTACCTGCTGGTGGAGCGCGACATTTTCCCACCCACCTCCAGTGTGGAACCGCTTCCGCCCATCAGCGGCCAGAGTTTCATCATCCAGTGGCAGGGGCAGGACCCTGGCTCGGGTATCGCCAGCTACGACCTGTGGGTTAGTGACGATGAGGGCTCACTTCAGCCCTGGATTACGGCCACGAGCCTGATCAGCGCAAACTTCACCGGCATCGTCAACCACAGTTACGGCTTTGCTATTCGCGCTCGGGACCACGCTGGCAATGAGGAACCAACTCCTTCCGCGCCCCAGGCCAGGACCCAGGTTACCTCTGGCGTGACTATCAGCGGCCCGACAAGGGGTGAGGTCCACATCGGCTACACCTTCACCGCTACTGTCCATTCGCCCACGGCCACATTGCCGATCACGTACCTCTGGCAGGCCACAGAGCACTCTCCGATGACGCGCACCTCTGGTCTGAGCCACACAGTTACCTACGCTTGGGATACGACTGGACCCCAGGCTATCACCGTGACGGCCACCCATGCTGGGGGTACAGCCACTGATACTCACGCCATCACCATCTACACCCCTCTGCAGGCGAGTTTCACCGCCTGGCCGACCGCCGGGGTGGCTCCGCTGAAGGTGGCCTTCATCAACACCTCCAGCGGGTATTACACCTCCAGCCTATGGGACTTTGGTGATCAGGTGACCAGCAGTCTGGAGAGCCCGACGCATATCTATATAGCGGTGGGGGCACACACTGCCACACTGACCGTGAGTGGGCCGGGAGGCAGCGACACGGAGAGGAAGCCAGAGTGCATCATCGTGCAGGAGGGATACAGTGTCTACCTGCCCCTCACCTTGCTCAACCGCTGAGGGGCATCAAACAGGCCAGAGTAGGTATTGCACCACTCCGGCCTCAAGTTGATGAATCATCCGACGTGCAGACCGCCCACAATGCTGAGTATTCTGATAGAAGGTTTCCACTTTCTTTCAGGAGTGGCTCAGCATGGATGTAAAGACTTGTTATTGCCCCCATCAGGCTTGCTCGAAGTATGGAATCCAAGGACAGGGCAGCCATATTGTCCACAAAGGGTTCGATAATGGGCCACGCGCTTTTCGACTTCGACGGCACTATCTCCCTGATCCGCCCTTGCCCTTTATGCTCACCTATGTTAAAATATCTGCTGTGTGCCTCGATAGCAGGGGAATGGGATGACGGTCATTGACTATCAGTTACGGCAACGGGACTACCTCCTGCAGATCAGCCGGGCCATGACCTCGGAGCTGGACCTGGATGAAGTGCTGCGGCTTATCGTGCGCAACGCGGTGGAGATGCTCGATGGGCAGGGGGGGTTCATTGCCCTGCGCCAACCTGACGGAAGCTACTGGGTGCGGGTCTCCTACGGCCTGCCCCTGGAACTGCTCCACCTGTTTACCCCTCTGCTCACTGAGGTGCCCCTGCGTGCGGAAAGCCGCGACCTCACCCGCTGGACCATTCCCCAACTGCGCACTAAACTAGGGCTGGTGGCGGCTGTGGTGGGGCTGCGCCAGGTGGTGGCCCTGCCATTGGTGAGGGGCTGGGACCTCATCGGCATCATCTACATCTTTCGCGCCAGTGAGGTGGATTTCTCGGCCAACGATCGCCAGGTGCTGGCCTCCTTCGCCGATCAGGCGGCCATCGCTGTGCACAATGCCCGGCTCTACCAGGAGGTGCAGGAGGAGAAACAGCGGCTGGATGCCATCATCCAACACTCCGCCGATGGGGTGATGATCCTGGGCCCCCAATGTCGCATCCAGGTGTTTAACCGCGCGCTGGAGGAGATGACCGGCCGCCACGCCGACCAGTCCATCGGCCATCTGTGCGGCGAGGTCATGGCCTTGAAAGGGCGTCAGGGAGGCGACATCTGCCGGGACCTCTGCCCCCTGCGCAGCGAGAACATAGGGGATTCTCTGTATATCGAAGGGGACATTCAGCACGAGGATGGAGAGGTGACCACCGTCGGCATCACCTACTCTCCCCTCTTCAATGAGCAGGAGGATCTGGTGAACATCATCGCCAACGTGCACGACATTACCCGCTTCCGTGAAGCGGAGGAGATGAAATCCACCTTTATCTCCATCATCTCCCACGAGCTCAAGACACCGGTGTCCCTCATCAAGGGCTACGCAGGGACGCTGCGACGGGAGGATGCCCACTGGGACGAGGAGACACTGCAACAGAGTCTGGCCGTCATCGAAGAGGAGAGCGATCGGCTGAATGAATTGATTGACAACCTCTTGGAAGCCTCGCGGCTGCAGGCGAGGGGATCTGAGCTGAAGAAGGAGGAAATGCGCCTGGACCGCCTGGCCGAGAGGGTGGTGGAGAAGTTCCGGCCCCAGACGAAGCAACACTTGCTGGTCACTGACTTCCCCCCCGATTTCCCCACTGTCCAGGCCGATTACGACCGCATGGAGCAGGTCTTTAACAACCTGATCTCCAATGCCTTGAAGTACTCGCCCCAGGGGGGAACCATCCGGGTGCAGGGATGGGAGGAAGGGGAATGGGTCTGCGTGGCCGTGTCCGATGAGGGGATAGGCATCTCCAAGCGGGAGCAGGCGCGCGTCTTCGACCGCTTCTACCGGGCAGAAGATGCGATGACCAGCAAAACCAAGGGGGCTGGGCTGGGGCTCTATCTGGTGCAAGCTATCATCGAGGCCCATGGCGGAAGGATATGGGTGGAAAGTGAGAAGGGGCATGGGGCGACCTTTATCTTCGCCCTGCCCCGGAGTTAGGAGGAAGCATGTCGCCTGAGGAAAAGCGCTTGATCCTGGTGGTGGATGATGAGCCGCGCATGTGCAAGTTCATGCGCATGAACCTGGAGCTGGAGGGGTTCCGCGTCGTTGAGGCGGCCAATGGCCTGGAGGCCTTGGAGAGGGTGCGCGAGGATCTGCCGGACCTGGTGGTGCTGGATGTGATGATGCCGGAGATGGATGGCTTTGAGGCCCTGGAGCACATCCGCGAGGTATCCAGTGTACCGGTGATCATGCTCACCGTGAAGGCCGACGAGGAGGACAAAGTGCGAGGCCTGGAGTTGGGTGCCGATGACTACGTGACCAAACCCTTCAGCCCCAGGGAACTGATGAGCCGTATCCGGGCCGTGCTGCGGCGAGTGGAGGTGCCCTCTCCGGCGGAAGGGGAATTGGTGAGAGTAGATGACTATCTGCAGATCGACTTCAACCACCGAGAGGTCATCGTCGGTGGGAAGCGGATCAAGCTGCGCCCCACGGAATACCGCCTGCTCTACCACTTGGTCAACAATGCGGGTTGGACTCTGACCCACGAGACGCTGTTGTCTAAAGTGTGGGGGCAGGCCTATCGGGACGAAACCCATTACTTACGGCTGTACATCGCCTATCTGCGTCAGAAGATCGAGACAGATTCTAGCAACCCCCGCTACATCCTCACTGAGCGGGGGCTGGGCTACCGTTTCGTCTATTTCAGTCCGACAGGGGCTCAGAAGGAGCAGGAGAAGGAGAAAGAGGGCGGATGAGCAGGGCCATGTGGCGTCTATTACCGGATGGTCCTGCTGATGGTTTCTTCAACATGGCTCTAGACGAGGCCATCCTCCTGGCTGTGGCCGAGGGGTGCGCTCCGCCCACACTGCGCTTCTACACCTGGGAGCCTCCCTGCCTCTCAGTGGGCTATGCCCAGCCCTTGACGCGACACTTTGACCTGGAGGCCTGCCGTGCAAGGGGATATGATGTGGTGCGTCGTCCCACCGGCGGGCGGGCTGTCCTGCACATGGATGAACTGACCTATAGTGTGACCCTGCCGCAGGATGACCCTCGGGTGGCGGGCGGGGTGGTGTCCTCATACCAGCGCCTGAGTGAGGGGCTGCTGGCCGGCCTGTGGCGGCTGGGTGTGGAGGCAGCTCAGGCCCAGCCATCTCGCCATGGGCCCGGCGAAGGGCGCACGGCCGCCTGTTTTGACCTCCCCTCCCACTTTGAGATCACAGTGGGGGGGAAGAAGCTGGTGGGCAGCTCTCAGGTTCGCCGCCAGGGTGTGGTACTGCAGCATGGTGCCCTGCCCCTCTGGGGGGATATCACCCGTATCGTGCACCTGCTGCGGCTTTCTTCAGAGGAGCATCGGGCTCGCCTAGCCGCCAGGTTGGCTGAGATGTCCACGACCCTGGCTCAGGTTGCTGGCCGGCTGGTCCCCTTCGACGAGGCAGTCCAGGCCCTGGCCGCTGGCTTCGCTGAGGCGCTCCATCTGGAGTTGGCAAGGGGAGAACCGACCGATTGGGAGCGCCAGCAGACTAACCGTCTGCGGAAGGAGAAATACGGGGCCGAGGAATACACCTTTCAGCGTTAGGAACCTCGCATCCCAATAGTGGACAGAACCCCGGTCTCGTGGAGGAGACCGGGGTTCTATAATGTGTGCAGGGAACCAAGAAACTCGGTTTTTTCCTGCAAGTGAGACCCCTTTGGTCCCGGAAAAGCATCTGTAACCAGCACTACTTTGCTTGTGGAGCACTAAAAACCGGGTTTCTGATCTAAAGTTCTGGCAAGAGGGGAACAAAATGATACCCCACCCCGCGCACCCTTCTGAGGTAACGGGGCCTGCTGGGGTCAGGCTCTATCTTTTGCCGAACCCAGTGGATGTGCACATCCAGAGTGCGGGTATCCCCTACAAAGTCTGTGTCCCATACCTCGTGCATCAGAAAGCGGCGGGGGAGCACCTTAGCGGGATGTCGCAGAAAGATCTCCAGAAGGCGGAACTCTTTGGGGGAAAGGTGGTGGCTATCACCGCCGCAGTATACCTGGTGAGTATCCAGATGTAGGCGCACTCCACTAACAGCCAGAATCTGGGCCTCGTTGTTCTGAAGGAGGATTTTGATTACCGTCGCAATCTGGCTGGAGGGCAAGGGGGACACCAGGCAGGCATTCGGTTCCCGTGGCAGGCCCATTTCATCACAGCTCTCGGTCAGGAGCATCAAGGGCACCATCAGGCTCCTGGCCTGCTGGCATATCTCCTGGCAAAGGGGATGGGTCTCCGGGTCCAAGTGCCGAAGGCTGAGGACGACTAAATCAGGCGGGACCATGAACAGGCGATTTTCAGCCTGCTCCAGTTCGGTTGCACAGACTTGGTATCCCTCTGCTTCCAGAAGTTGAAGGAGATCATGGCTGGGGGTCTCCGCTTCTTGGATGACAAGGATGGCAACAGGCATTGTACCCTCTGGTCCCGTGCTAAAAAGCGTTCCGGGCTTGTGAAGTAGCTGGTCGAAGGACAGGGCACCAAAATATTCAGAGAAGAGAAGCGCAGTGAGGTGGCCCAGTTCACCACCGCCTATTATACCTCATATCAAAGCACCTGGCAAGGGTGGGTGCCGGCGTGGGCTTTCGCAGCGGAAAGATTTCATAAACCACTACAGTAAGTGCATTTGTGAGTTATTTCACCCACAAGTTGGGGGGCCTCGAGTTTAGATAAATAACCCCAATGTCCAGTGGCATTCAAGATATAGTGATGAAAATGAAATGGCTACTACATGTAGTAGCAATGGTCTTGAGAATCAGGTGATGGATCTTAGGCCCCTACTACTACATATCGAATGTAAAAATTTCGTAAAGAAAAGGGGGGCGTCCACGCCGAGCCTGGTTGCAACTCGGCTTCTGGACTTTAAGGTTGCGCTGGTACCACAACCTGCAGTGGTCAATTTCTCTCTCTACATTAGGTATGTCAAGGCAATCCTGACCCCCTGTGAAAGCTCGGCTCTCAGCTTGACAGGGGTCAGCTTCCATGATATACTTGACCTTGCGAGAAGGGAGGGCACGAAGAAAGACAGGATCAGTAATGAGGGATTGCTCACTTTTCATCGGGAGTGCTTTCGCCTCCCACAAGTCCAACAAGCCTTTTGTCAAGAAGCCAGACCAGGGGTCTGGATAGACATGCTGGGCACGTATTTCCGGGTCCGACCTAAGCTAGCTCTCCAGACCCCTCCGGAGGGCTAGCTTTTTGAGTTCTGGAGGGAGGAATGGGGAGCAGCGATGATCAACGTGGAGGAGGCAACAGATGCCGATCAATGAGTCCTACATCATCGAGTCCACCCTGCGTGAGGGGGAGCAGTTCGTGGGGGCTAACTTCACCCCCGAGCAAAAGGTGGAGATTGCCCAGGCGCTGGATGAGTTCGGGGTGGAGTATGTCGAACTCACCTCGCCCTATGCCTCGCCACAAAGCTTCCGCGATTGCAAGCGTATCGCGGGTCTGAAACTGAGATGCAAGGTGCTCACCCATGTCCGCTGTAGTATGGATGACGCCAGACTGGCTATGGACACCGGAGTGGACGGCATTGACATCCTCTTCGGCACCTCCTCGCTGCTCAGGGAGTTCAGCCATGGCAAGTCTATTCCTGAGATCATTGATGCAGCCACTGGGGTGGTCTCCTACATCAAGGCGCAAGGGCTTGAGGTCCGCTTCTCCTCTGAGGATTCCTTCCGCAGTGAGGAGGAGGATTTGATGGCCGTGTACCGCGCGGTGGATGAGCTGGGCGTGGATCGGGTGGGCCTTGCCGATACGGTGGGTGTCGCTACCCCGCTTCAGGTTTACCACCTGGTGCGCAAGCTGAAGGAGGTGGTCAAGGCGGATATTGAGTTCCACGGCCATAACGATACGGGATGTGCTATCGCCAACAGCGTCAGTGCCTTAGAGGCCGGCGCGACCCACATTGATACCAGCGTGCTGGGCATCGGCGAAAGGGTGGGCATCACCTCTCTGGGGGGCTTCATCGCCCGGATGTACGCCCTCAATCCGGAACTTACACGTGCCAAGTACGATCTCCCCAAGCTGTGGGACATCGAGCAACTGGTGGCCGACATTGTGGGCGTGAGCATCCCCTTCAACAACTACATCACCGGAGCCACGGCCTTCACCCACAAAGCGGGCATCCACGCCAAGGCGCTGCTCAACAACCCCCGCACGTATGAGATCCTGGACCCCCACGACTTTGGCCTGACCCGCTACATCAGCATCGCCCATCGGCTAACCGGCTGGAACGCGGTGAAGCACCGAGCTGAGCAGTTGGGACTGGAGTTGAGCGATGCCCAGATCAAGGAGGTCACCCGCCACATCAAGGCCCTGGCCGACGTGAAGCCGCTGAGCCTGTCGGACGTGGACGCCATTTTGCACCGCTGGGTGGACGGTTACCTCGGAGAGGACAGATGATGGGACAGACCCTGGCGGAAAAGATCATCTCCCAGGCCAGTGGACGCAAGATATATGCCGGTGATCTGGCCGTAGCCCAGGTGTCCATGGCCATGAGCATTGACTCCATTGCCCCCAATGTGATCCAGATCCTGACCGAAGACCTGGGGGCGGACTCGGTGTTTGCCCCCCAACGCGTGGCCCTTTTTGTGGACCACGTGGCCCCGGCCTGTAACGTCTCCACCGCCGATGGTCAGGTGACGCTCCGCCGCTTTGTGCGCGAACAGGGCATTGAGCACTTCTTCGACGTGGGACGGGGCATCTGCCACCAACTGATGATCGAGGAAGGGCTTGCCCGACCAGGGGAGATCGTCGTGGGTTCCGATTCCCACTCCACCCTGTATGGGGCCATCGGCTGCTTCGGCACGGGGATGGGCGCTACCGACATCGCACTGGCCTTTGCCACGGGGCACACCTGGCTGAAGGTGCCGCCAACCATCCGGGTGCAGCTCCAGGGAGCGCTGCCTGAGGGGGTGATGGCCAAAGACCTGGCGTTGAAACTCATCGGCGACCTGGGCGTTGACGGGGCAACCTATCAGGCCGTCGAGTTCCACGGGGCGGAGGAGCTCAGCCTGGCCTCGCGGATGAGCCTCTGCTCTATGACCACCGAGATGGGGGCCAAGGCCGGGATGGTGGTGCCGGATGAGCTGACACGGAGCCTTTACGAGGTGCCGGAGTGGTGCACTCCAGACCAGGATGCCCAGTACGTCCGGGAGATGGAAGTGAACCTCTCCTCCCTGGAGCCACAGGTGGCCTGCCCTCACAGCGTGGACCACGTGGTGCCCATCTCGGCGCTCGATGCTGTGGAGGTGGATCAGGTGTTCATCGGCACCTGCACCAATGGACGGCTGGAGGACCTACACATGGCGGCGCGGATCCTGGAGGGGCAACAGATCGCATCGGGGGTGCGAATGATCATTATCCCCGCCTCCCTTCGGGTTCTGGAGGCAGCCATTGCCGACGGCGCGATGGCTACACTTCTGGAGGCGGGTGCCACGCTGGGCACGCCAGGCTGCGGCCCCTGCATTGGCCGCCACATGGGGGTGCTGGGTGCGGGGGAGGTGTGCCTCTCCACTGGCAACCGCAACTTTCAGGGGCGCATGGGCTCGCCCCAGGCCCGGATCTATCTGGGTTCGCCAGCCGTGGCGGCGGCGACGGCATTGAGGGGGCGCATCACGGACCCACGGTCTTTGATGAGCAATAAGGCAGAAGGGAGATGGGGATGAGCATGACGATCACGGTCTCCGAGGAAATCGCCCGTCATCTGGACAGTCTGCCACTTGGCGGGGATGATGTTGAGGACAAGATCCGCGCGCTCTTGGAAGCGGAATACCGACGACGACTGACACGCTATAGCTTGACTGACCAACAGCTCCAGAAGAAGTATAGCATGAGCTTTGAGGAGTTCGAGCGTCGGCACATCGTCCGAGAGCGAGGCTATACCTGGGAGGTGGAGTCAGATACTATGAATTGGGAGATAGCCATTGATGGCATCCAGACAATGAGCAAGAGGTTGGCCGAATTACTGGGCAGAGACCAAAGATGACCATTGAAGACCTCTTGCAAGAGATAGAGGCAGCACTAAAGGAGTCTCTCGCCGACCACTTCTGCAGTTTCTGGCCGAGGTCGAGAGAATCCTGCTTGTGCACGAGTTGCTCTAAGTTCGCTTAGCAGAAAGGTCCAAACATGCCGCGCATCTGGACATTCGGCGATGACGTGGACACCGATCAGATCCTACCCGGGCGCTATGCCCCCTACATGACCAGCGAGTCGGAACTGGCCCGCTACGCCTTCATCGAGCACCAGCCTGAGTTCTCCCGGCTGGTCCAAGAAGGGGATGTCATCGTGGCCGGGAAGAATTTCGGCTGCGGCTCCTCGCGGGAGTATGCCCCCCGTGCGCTTCAGAAGTGCGGCGTGGCGGCTATCATTGCCCGCGACTATGCCCGCATCTTCTATCGCAACGCGCTCAACCTGGGCCTTCCCCTGTTCGAGGCCGACATCGCCGGTCAGGTCGAAGATAACGCTGAGGTGGAGTTCGATGTGGAGGCCGGGGTGCTTCGAGTGGGCGAGCGCGAGTTCCAACTGCCTCCGCCACCGGAGTTCGTACGCCAGGTCTGGGCCACAGGTGGGATCGTGAACTACTATCGGAAGTATAGGCACTTTCCTGGAGAGGCGTAGATGTCCGCATCTGAGGAGTGGACCATCCAGGCACTGATTCAAGCCATGAACCAGATGGTGGCTGACAAGGGGTGGTACAATGCCGATAGCCCAGCCCCTCAAACCCCACGGAACATCGCCATCTCGTTGACCATCGAAGCCGCAGAGGTGCTTGAGCACTTTCAATGGGAGGAGGAGGCCGACCCCAGAGCCCTGGCGGGTGAGTTGGCCGATGTGGCGTTGTATCTACTGCAACTGGCCTACCTGACCAACATTGATCTAGCTCAGGCCATCTTAGAAAAGATTGAGTTCAACTACCAACGGTCGTGGAACGAGCCGACAGGATAAGGAGGGAGAAAAATGGCTCTGGTGGAATGCCCTGAGTGCGCTGCAGAGATCGAACTAGGAGATGACCTGATCCTCGGTGAGATCCTGGAGTGCCCCGATTGCGGTGTGGAACTGGAGGTGACAGGGCTGGATCCTGTAGAGGTAGACCTGGCACCGGAGGAGGAAGAGGACTGGGGAGAATAGCAGATGGCTAATGGCAGATAGCAGATGACAGACGGATCATTGGCTATCAGCTATCGGCTAAAGGAGTTGCTGTGAAGATCGGTGTCCTCTACTCGCGGGCCCGCGTCGAGGAGAAGCTGATCCTGCAGGCGCTGAAGGAGCGAGGGATTGAGTACGAGTTGATCAACGATGATCACCTGATCTTGGACATGGATCGCCCCAGCCTGGACTATGATGTCATCCTGGAACGCTGCATCAGCCACGCCCGCGCTACGGCTGCGCTGCGCATCCTCAACGACTGGGGGATCAAGACGGTGAACACCTACCAGGTGGCGGCCACCTGCGGCTCCAAGCTGGAGACCACCAGCGCACTGATGCGCCAGGGTGTGCCCTCCCCTCGGACATTGGTGGCTTTCACCCTCGAGTCGGCGCTGGAGGCCATCGAGACCATTGGTTACCCGGTGGTGCTCAAGCCCGCGGTCGGCTCCTGGGGGCGGCTGTTGTGCAAGGTGAATGACCGGGAGGCGGCGGAGGCGGTTCTGGAGCACAAGAAGGTCCTGGGCTCCTATCACCACTCCATCTTTTACATCCAGGAGTACGTGGACAAGCCGCAGCGTGACATCCGGTCCTTCGTCGTCGGCGATGAGACCATCTGCGCCATCTACCGCTATTCCGACCACTGGATCACCAACACGGCCCGAGGGGGCCGGGCGGAGAACTGCCCGGTGACTCCCGAGATTAACCGGCTTTCCCTGGCCGCGGCCGAAGCCGTGGGCGGCGGCGTGGTGGCCGTGGACATCCTGGAGACGGGCGATGGGCGGATGCTGGTCAATGAGGTGAACTACACCATGGAGTTCCGCAACTCCATCAAGCCCACCGGCGTGGACATACCAGCCAAGATCGTGGATTATGTGGTAAAGGTGGGGAAAGGATGATTCGAGCCTCCATCGTCGGCGGATCGGGTTACGCCGGAGGGGAACTGCTGCGGCTGCTGCTGGGCCATCCCAAAGTAGAAGTAGCGCAGGTCACCTCGGAGCGCTTCGCCGACAGCTTTGTGTACCGGGTCCATCCCAACCTGCGGGGGCGCACGCGGCTGAAGTTCACCCCCAGCCAGGCGCTGGGGCCCTGCGACCTGCTCTTCCTGGCCCTGCCCCACGGCGTGGCTCAGCGTCGAATCGGCGAGTTCGCAGGAAAAGCGGAGCGCATCATTGACCTCTCCAGCGACTTTCGGCTGCGCGATCCGGCGGCCTACCCCCGCTGGTACGGCCATGAGCATGAAGCTCTGGAATGGCTAAGTGAATTCGTCTATGGCCTGCCCGAACTGCACCGGGAGGAGATCGCCGGAGCGCGATATGTGAGCGGCACGGGCTGCAACGCCACCACGGTGATCTTGGCCCTCTGGCCCCTCTGCCGGCGGAGGCTGATCCGGCAAGCAGTGGTGGAGGTGAAGGTGAGCTCCTCCGAGGGGGGCAACGAGCCCTCGCTAGCCACCCACCACCCCGAGCGCAGCGGGGCCGTGCGCTCCTTTGCTCCCACAGGCCACCGCCACCTAGCGGAGATGGAGCAGGAGCTGGGGCTGGTATCGGGCCAATCACTCCATTTCTCAGCCACGGCTATCGAGATGGTGCGGGGGGTGCTGGCCACAGCCCACTGCTTCCTGTCCGGGGACCTGTCAGAGCGGGATATCTGGAGGATCTACCGCGAGGATTACGGAGGCGAGCCCTTCGTCCGATTAGTGGCTGAGCGCCGAGGGGTCTACCGCTATCCGGAGCCCAAGATCCTCGCGGGAAGCAATTTCTGTGATGTAGGATTTGCCCGCGATGAGGAGGGGGATCGGCTGGTGGTGATCGCTGCACTGGACAACCTGATGAAGGGAGCGGCGGGAAACGCAGTCCAGACCATGAATGTGATGTATGGCTGGGAGGAGACCCTGGACCTGGAGTTCCCAGGCCTGCATCCGGTGTGACGTGCAGGCTGACAGGAAGAGGAGAGGTCAGAAAGCCTACACCGAACATCTCGAGGTGGTTTCCGAACGCTTTCAAGCTCTCATAGTGTCTGTGGAGGAGGCACTGGCTTACTTCGCCCAGCACCCGGAGGAGGTCAAGCATCTCAGGGCTTGTATGTCGAATCCATGGCAGCGACTCCTGCCGCTGCATAGTGTCCAAAACATTATCTGAACATCTAGAGCACTTAGCGTATCCATTCACTGACCAAGCTGTGCAATGTGGAGTTGGTGTCGGTGTGTGATCTCCGCCGGGACAACGCTGAGCATCTGGCCGACGAAGCGGAGAAGCTGCTGGATTGCCGGCTCTTCGTCTTCGAGGACCTGGAGAAGATGGTCGCGACAGTGCCCGATCTACAAGGGGTGGACATCGCCACCGATTCGGGTTCGCATCATGCAGTGGCCTCAGCAGCGCTGGACCTGGGCCTCCATGTGCTGTGCGAGAAGCCGCTGGCGCTCACCATTCGTGGCTGCAACAACCTGGCAGCCCTTATGTACAATCCGTCCTGGGGCAGTTCATCCCGTAAGGTCTGTACCTCATCCTGAGACAGCGGCCCATCTACGATCAAGGGCTTTTGGGCGAGGACCTTGCGAAAGATGGGTACTATGTCCTCCAGAGAGGGCACCGTCGGTCCTGTTTCTAACGTCACCTGAATCGCCTGCGGACGCTCCACCGTGAGCAGTGGGTCCACGGTGTGCAGCGAGCAGGAGTGCAGGTGGATAATGGCGTAGTCAACGGCCTGAGAGATGCGCTCATCGTAGGGCAGGAACCACTCGGCGTATTGCTTTGGCGAAAGCAGGACCGAGGCGTCACATTGCGTGCGCGCGACGGTGCCCGGGGCCCATAGGCCAAAGGGGTTGACATAGCCGCCCTCGATGGGTGGGATATGCTCCAGTTGCGCTTTCAGGACCCCGATAAAGGTATCGGTGGCCTCTTCCAGAAAGCGCCGCAGCGCTTGGGGATGGTCGTACATCGAGAGACACATCAACTCAGGGCCTAGTACTGCCTCGGCCAGGTCCGTGGGGCCGCGCATCAATGTCTGCACCACGGCGTAGCGTCCGCCGCTGCGCGCTACCAGCAACTCAGTCAACTGCCTCAACAGGTCGAACCAGCTATCGTCCCGGTGCGGGGCTCTGCTTCCCCACTCCTCCCAATCCCTGATAAAGGCCTGGGGCCTCATGCTGCCCCCCTGAATAGTGGTCCGTATGGGACAGCCCAGTATCGCCTCCACCCAGGGCACACGGACATAGGGCGACCGGACGCAAAGGGCATCCCCCTGAAACTCCAGAGGCCCTGGATCCAGCGGATCTCCCACCAGTCGCTTTATGTCCAACATCTCGGGCTTCAGAGTGAGATCCTCGGTGGCCAGTGTCCCATCCGACAGGGGAAGCCAAAGATCGCCCAAAGGCGCTTCGGATACTTCCATGTACAACATGCCCTTTCGCTGCCACCAATGGGCATGCCTAGCCAAGATGGCCCGTCCCCTCTCATCGAGTTGAGGTACATATGGTGCTGCCTTGATTGCCTCCATAGACCTCCTCGCGCTTTCGCTTCCCATCAGAAGTATGAATACAGAAGTCAGAACTCCGCCTTTTGCATTCCAACTTCCCCAGCTCAAACTCCCAGATCGTCGGCCACCTGGCCGATGCCCAGCGCCTCCAGTGTCTCCCGCCTGGGCACCCCCCTCTCATCCCACCCCAGAAGCCGGTAGTAGTAGGCCAACATCTCCTCCCAAAGGGGCTGGATGCTCACCCCAGCCGCTGGCCCGTCAAGGGGCGTCGAACTGTAGCGCCGGGAGGGGACGTCCAACTCCGGGCTGATCCCGTGGCAGATGTTGAAAGCCCGCAACAGGTTCACCGCCCGCTGTCCGGCGCGTAACGCCTCCTGCGGATCCATATCCCAGCCGGTGGCGGCGTTCACCGCCTTGGGGAGATAGAGCATATCGGTGCGGGTGTTGAAACGACAGACGCCCAGCGAATCCTCAAACAGCATCGCCCCCTTGGTCTGAGCGTTGAAGGTGCTGACCTCCAGGCCAGAGAACATATCCGGCGGCCCTTCCACACCTATAGCCTGCAAAGCGTCCAGCGGCATCAGGACCATCCCACCGGTCTCCATCGTGCCAGTATTGGAGGTGGCTGTATCGAACATCTCGGTCCAGCGGGCACGGTGGTCGTGACCGCGAGGGGTATTGCCCTTCAGGGTGTGGATGGCGAAGTTCACCGCCTCCCCTCCGATCGCCTGGGCGGCCCGCATCACCCCCTCTGCCAGCAGGTCTCCAACGCCCTCCCGATGGGCGATCTTGCGCATGAGAGCCCGTACAGCCTCTATATTTCCCCAGCTCATATCCAGACCATTGAGCTGCTCCTGGGTGAGAATGCCCTTCTCGTAACACTCCATCACCAGCCCCATCACCCAGCCCAGCTCGTTGTTCTCCAAACCCAGCCGATCGCACTCGTTGGCCAGGACGATGGCCGCCTCGACATTGGTATTGCCGATGAGTGGGCCAAAGGCTGCAAACTGCTCATATTCCGGCTCCTCGCCCACAAACCCCTTGTAGGGGCCCTCGGTGATGGCGAAGATAGTGCCGTGCTGGAAGCGGCAGACCCAGCAGTTGTGCCGCCGGGACACATAGTGCTCCTGGAGATAGGGCCCATCCCATGTCTCCACCTCCTGAGGAGAGATGTTGTAGATGCTGGTGGTGTAGTTCTTCACCGGCAAGGTCCCCGTCCCTCCCTGGACGCTCCGGGCGACACCCCGCAGTGTCCCCCAGCGATAGACCCCCTCCTGGGCCACAGGGTCGTCGGCGATGCGACGGAAAAGGGTTTCCGCCACCTCAGCCAGGGCCTCCCGGTCATAGACAGGCACCGGGCCTGATGCCCGCCGAGCCACGATGGCTTTCAGCCGCTTGGAGCCCATCACCGCTCCGATCCCATTGTGGCCGGCGACGTGGCCTCGGTCACCGACGAAGGCTGCGAAACGCACCCCCTTCTCGCCCGCCGGCCCGATGCCGAAGATGCTGAGCTGGCGCTCATCCACCCCTAGTTCCTCCGCCAGAAGGTCAATCATCCCCCAGGTGTCCACTCCCGTCAGGTGACCCGCTTCCCGCAGTTCGGCCTCCCCATCGTGGATGTAGAGATACTGGAGGTGCTCGGCTGCACCCTGAAAGACGACCCCATCGAGGCCATTGAGCCGCATATAGGCCCCCAGGAAGCCATTGGCCTGGGAGGCAGCCGCTCCGTGGGTCAGTGGGCCCTTGGTGATCACCGACACGGTGCCGGAGCCGTGGACCCGTGTGCCCCCCAGGGGACCTGAGGCCACGATCAGCCGGTTCTCGGGATCCGACCACTCTACACCCGGCGGCACCTCCTCGTAGAGCACCTTGGCCCCGTAGCCGGTGCCGCCCAGATGCTTCCGATAGCTCTCCTCGTCCAGTTGTTCAGACCAGATCCGGCCACTGGTCAGGTCCACGCGCAGAAACTTGCCACCATAGCTCTTTTGCTGCTCTTCCATTGATCTCCTCTCCTTGCAAGTAGTCCACTTCCGCTTTCTGACTATCCTCCGCCGATGCTGGGCATCAGCCGGATCGTGTCCCCACCCTTCAGCCTGGCCTCCAGCCCCCCTGTGAGCTCCAGAAACCTCCCGTTCAGGGTGAGGCTGATGTGGCTGGTCAGCCTTCCGGTCTTGGCATCGAAGAGCACCTCCTTGAGCTCCTGGTTCTGTGAAGCGATCTCCTCCAGGAGGTCCCTGACCATGGCGCCGTCGCTCACCTCCCTCTCCAAGACCACTCGCCCCGACCGCTCAGCAACAAAGTAGCGGCTGAGCCAGGGCAGAACCTCTAGATGCACGCAAGTCATCGCACCACGTCCCTCCTCCTCTGGCCACAAGCTGTAAGCTTGAGGGGGGAAGTAGAGGATTTGATACGCCCCCTCAGTCGCCGTTTTCCTAATCCTGAGCCCTCAACCTCGGCCTAGACGGACACAAGAACACCTACGCAGATGCGTATGTTGCCTATTCCAATTTGTACCTTTCTTAAAACATCTCCTTGTGGGTTGCGCAACTGCTGCGTCAGGACGTCAAGAAGGGGTTGGTTCCACGCTTTTCTCGATTTGTCATATACGCCGAATCCCGCGCAGAATTCCCAATACGCCCAACTCATTCCCCTTCCTTCAGCCTGCCGAGCGACAAACCCCGTCCACAACGCCCGAGAGGTCATATCCGCTTTGCTGTACGCTCCAAATTCGCCAAGGTAAATGGGCCTGTGATGTGCCTCTGCCCACCGCGCCACCAGATCGAGATCGCTGATGATGGCGTTTTCCTCAGAGGCCGTACCCTGCCACGTGGTGCCCAGCCAGGCCCCGCTGCCCGATACCCACTCGGCACCCTGATGGGTGAAGTGGAAGGGGTCGTAGTAGTGGACGGTGACAATGATATGCTGATCTTCAGCCGGAAGCTCCAGGCGATTGAGCGCATGGATACCATTCCAGTCTGCCGGACCGGCGATGATGTTCCGATCGGGGTTCGTCTGGCGGATGGTACGGATCGCTTCCGCGAGCAACGAATTCCACACCCCAGAGGTCAGCCTGTCGTGGGGTTCATTCAGCGCCTCAAACATGAGATCCGCAGGATACCCTTGATAGTGATCGGCGATCTGCTCCCACAGCGCCAGAAACCGCTCTTTGTGTCCCGAGGGGTCCTGCATGATCTCTTCGTAGTGGTGCATGTTGATCACCACGAGAAGTCCTCGGGAAAATGCCTGGTCTACAGCCCAGTCCACCCTTTCGAAAAAGGATGGGTCAATGGTGTAGGGCTCAGTCGGGGCAGCATGGGCCGACCAGCGGATGGGAATGCGGACCGAATCAAAGCCCGCCTCTTTTATGAGGTGGAAGTATTCCTCCTTCAACGTAACGCCCCACTCCCCCTCTCTGGGCGCTTCAAGGGCATTGCCCAGATTCACCCCTCTGCCGAGGTGCACATTCTGCTGGAAGGGGCCCGCAGCGGTGGGCGAGAGTACTTTGGCAGTAGGACTTCCAGTCATTTTGGAGCATCCTGTCATGAAGAGTGTGAGCCAAGACGTGAGTACCACCGACACGAGCAGCGTTTTTCCGCTCAACATAGTTTGGCCATCCTCTTGTGGTCTATTCCAAGTGGCGTGCCGTATCACGCCGCATGGACGCCGCTCCACTGTCCTCAGCCACTACTCCCTTGGGCCGATGAAATCGCTGGTCTCTTGCAGCGCCTTGGTCATGAGTTCCAGAGCACCGATGGCCAGAAACTGCTGCCGAGGTGTGGTCCCCGACGGCCCTGCCGCTCCTCAATGACCTGGAGGAGCTCCTCCAGGCCCACGACTGCCTCCCCGCATCTGCTCCGTATAACGGGCCGGGGTGGGAGTGAGATGGGCTCAGGGCAGCGCTCCGCAGCCCACGCCTCCGGCCAAGATCAGCGCCGGAGTGAGCCCTACGAGAATCCGTCTCACAGGTCCCGCCACTGTACCAGTTCCACCGAGAGGCCATCGGGGTCTTTGAAGAAGGCCAGCTTCAACCCCTTGCCCATCTGTTCCCAGACGATGTCCTTCAGCGGGACGTCGAACTCCACTCCTTGCTCCTCCAGATAGGCACAGATCTCCTCAATGTTGCGCACCCCCAGGCCAATGTGGCCCGTGAAGGCGAACTCCTTCCCCTCCTCCAGTTGCGACAGCTCTACGCCGGGCAGCCAGACAATCTCCGGCTCGTCGAGCCTTCGCTCCACTGGCAGCCCCAGGAGGTCGCGGTAGAATCGCAGGGAGGCCTCCAGGTCCTTCACCTTGATGGCGATGTGGTTATAGGGGACATTGATGTCCAGAGCGACTTTCTCGGTCATGATGGATTCTCCTGTTCTGTAATGCGGATTCGTAAAACGTGAAATCACGCATCACGTTTTACGTGTCACTCCTACATGGTTCAACAGTTCCGGGATACTCTCTATCACCAGGTCAGGCCCTGCATCGGCGAAGTCGGATGGGGGACGGGTAGTGGCGAGGGCTGCGGTGTGCATTCCGGCCTGCCGGCCAGCGAGGATGTCCATGGGATGATCACCCACCATGAGTGATTGTTCCGGCTGGCCGCCCAGCCGGCGCACCGCCTCCAGCAGGTGGGCAGGGTCGGGCTTGACGCGGGCCACGTCATTGCGGGTCAGGAGCAGGTCATGGGGGAGGGAAAGGTGGGCCAGGACGCGTTCCACAGCGGGGCGGCAGTTGCGGGTCACGATGCCGATCCTCACGCCCCGCTGATGGAGCTTGTGCAGCGTCTCCTCGACACCGGGCAGGGGCTGGGCCTGAGCGGAGCCCTCCATCTCCATGTCGGTCAGGATCCGCTCCGCCTCCTGGATGAAGGTCCGGGCTGCTCGAGGATCGCGGGCCGCCAGTTGCTGCTGCACATGGACCATAATCTCCAGGATGTACAGCTCCTGGGGAGGGGTGGTGTCGTAGTGAGCGGCCAGGGCCAGCACCTCGCGCCGCATGCGGGCGAAGTCCAGCGCGGTCGCCACCAACGTGCCGTCGAAATCGAATAGCACGGTGTCAATGGGAATTCCCATTGCTCTACCACCGCGCGCGCCGAAAGGGATGCCTCACCCGCTCGATGGCCGGGCCGCGAAGTTCGATCTCATCCAGGGAGGCCTGCCCCAGGCCCATCTCTCCGGCCCGTGCGATGTGGCCCACCTCTCCCTCCTGGAAGCCCATCACCGCCGCCCCCACCGCGTCGGCGGCCACCGGGTCCCGACTGGCGATCACCAGCTCTGTCCCCACGGGGTCGCCGTGGATCTCGCCGCGCTCGTGGCCCACCAGGCCGTCAATGAGGTTCAGCTCCGAGTGGCCCACCGCCCGCAGCAGGTCCAGCACCCTGCGGTTGAAGTCGCGGTGCATGAAGCTGCGGGGAGGGGTCAGGCAGCCCATCAGGTCCTTCAGACAGAGGGTCACCTGGCTTTCCCCCGTGTGGATTTTCAGGCAGGGCAGGTTGATCAGCCCATCGCACTCCGTCACCGTGCGGGCCAGCGTGAACTCCCCCTGGACAAGAGGGGAGGGCACCTTGACGGTGGCTCCTTCATCCCGGTTGAAGTCAGCTAGCCGTGCCCCGTACTGCTTCGCCACCCGTGCGAAGCCCAGTTCCCGAAAGGCGCGCGTGATGTCGCATCCCCCGCCCTCCCCGATGATCACCTCCTGCCCCAGCCGGTGATCGCGCAGGAAGCGCAGCACCCCCTCCACCACACTGACGTGGGTGGTGACCCCGCTGGCAGCGGGTTGGTTCACTGTGATGTTGGGCTTGATGAGGATGCTGCGCTTTGGGGAGAGGAGCTCCCGCGCTCCCAACTCCTCCAGGGCTCGGTAGGCCATCTCCGCCCCATCGGTGCCCCGTTGAATTAACACCACCGTCCGGCTCATCGTTTCCAGTCCACCCCTTCCAGAGTGCTAGCAGCACCCTGCATCATGTTGACCTGGTTTGGCCTCTTTTCCTCAGCGGGCCTCATACCGGTTGTAGCTGACGATGTGCTCCAGCGATTTACGCTGCTGAGGACGAGGGGTTTCCGCCGGGTAGCCCAGAGGGGTGAAGGCCACCACGCGGATGGACTTGGGCACGCCCAGGGCTTCCTTGGCCACCTCCTCTTTGAAGGCCCCGATCCAGCAGGTGCCCAGGCCCCGGTCGGTTGCGGCCAGGATCAGGTGTTCCATGGCAATGCCGATGTCCAGCATGTAGTACGGCTGGTCACCTTTGGTGCCCGGCTGGGTGGGATCTGCGCAGGCGACGATGAGGGCGGGCGCCTGGGCGGTCCAGGCGTTGCCTGCTTTGGCCACCGCTGCCTTCACCTGGGGGTCGGTGACCACCACGAAGTGCCAGCACTGGCTGTTGGCCCAGGAGGGGGCCAGCCGCGCAGCCTCCAGCACATATTCGATCTCCTCCTGAGGCACAGGATCGGGCCGGTACTTGCGGATACTGCGCCGTTGGCGAATGGCATCCATGAACTCCACGGGGGACCTCCTCCCTGTGTTTGTGAGCTTGTATTTGGTCAGGCAAAGGTGAGCAGCGGGGCTACACCGCATCTCTTCTTTGCAGGAAACCATTGATGTAGCGTAGCCCCTGAGGACTCTATCGCCCCTTGGCCCAATGGCGTCTTCAGTATACCAAGTTTTCTGTCACTTGGCAACAGCGAGGCCGAATATGTAAGAGCAGAAGTAGAGGGTGAGCCTCGAGGCCCACCCTCAGAGGTTGAGATAGAGGTGTAGGGGGTATAGAACAGCCCGTGACTGACGGTCTGCAACCCCCTCTTAACCTGGCGATCAAGGATCCCCCTTACTCTCCGGCCGCTGCCAACTGGGGCCGGAACTTGTAGCCATAGATGATCAACCCGTCCTCTCCCTCCTCTCGGAGCTTTCGGGTCACCATCTCCACCTCCATCCCGATCTTCACTTCCTTGTGATCCACATCGGTGAGCTGCGCTGTGACCAGCGGCCCCTCCTCCAGCCGGACCAGCGCCACGGTGTAGGGCACGAACTCCTCGTAGCCCTCCGGCGCCTGCCGCACCACCGAATAGGAGTAGACTTTCCCCCGTCCGCTGAAGGTGAAGGGTCTACTGGCCGGCTGCTGGCATACCGGACACACATCTCGCGGCGGGAACAGCTTCTCCCCACAGGACTCACACACCTCACCTACCAGTCCATATCGCTGTGGGCTCGACCTCCAATAACGCGGTATCTGCATCTCAACCTCCACAATAAGTTACAAGTTACAAGTTGAACGTTACAGGTTATCGGAACTTGGAACTTGAAACCTGCAACTTGCAACTGGTTTTCAATCCCACTCCGCACCAATCTCCGTCAGCACCTTCTTCAAAGCGTCCGAGGCTTTGCGAAACAGCTCCGGCCCGCTGAAACCACGGAACTGCCCCGCCATGGCCAGATGTGGTTCCAGGGTGAGGAAACAACTCACTCCCTTTTGGTCCAGCGCATTCAGCACCTCAGGAACCTGCCCATCCCCCTCACCGGCCGGCTTGATCTCCGGCGGATCGAAGGTGGCATCCTTGATGTGGCAGTAGGCGATGAACTCCTCCAGAAGCGGATAGGCTCTCTCGAAGGGCTTCACTCCCTCGATGACGAAGTTAGCCGGGTCAAAGACCGCCACCCAGCGCTCCCTGGGGAGCGTGGTCAACAGCCCCCGGCAACGCTCAGGGATGTCACCATAGATGGCTCGCTCATTCTCGTGGGCCAACTTCACCTCGTGCCCCCTGGCCGCCTCATCCAGGGCCCACATGCGCTGGAACACCTCATCCTGGTGGTCCGCGGCCTTCTCACCCAGGGGAGGGTAGAAAGAGAAGAGGCGAATGTAGTCGCAGCCGAAGACCTCGGCGAGGTGAAGGGCCCGGCGGAAC
>Ga0172366_10000908_pt1 | contig 22465 bp, 17 predicted proteins | sample LakKivSesite69cm_FD_114533 | JGI IMG/M metagenome (GOLD analysis project Ga0172366, IMG submission 114533) | Sediment microbial communities from Lake Kivu, Rwanda - Sediment site 69cm | ecosystem: Environmental > Aquatic > Freshwater > Lake > Sediment | place: Rwanda: Western Province, Lake...
ATCAGGAGCAGCGTCCGGGTCCTCGACGAAGTCCGTAACGGGAGTGCCGCCACCAGGAAGAGCCGCAACCGTCTTCCCGGCATAGGGACGATTCTCGAACGTGACCGTCGCCAGCGCGCCCGAGCCGGAAACACCGGCGGCTTCGTCCGGATGGACGAAGACCTCGGCAATCGAGACCACCCCGCGCTCGTCGAGATAGCTGAACGTAATGAGGTCATCACCCGCCGGCATCAGCTCCCCGTACTCTACAGACACGGGGTTGTAGAGGTCCGGGTCATACTTCAACTCATAGGTGAAGTTCGCCAGGTCGGTCACGCCTTCAGCGGAAATGGTGACGACCGTGTCTGTTGGCGTGCCCGAGCTCACAACGGCGATCTGTCTTTCAAGATCGGTATTGATAGAACCGTCAGGCAGATAGGGCACACCAACGAAGTTACCCGCGCCTTGCGGGAGCTCTGGGGTCTGGGAGCTGCTGACACTAGTGCCTATCGCGGTGGGTGCACCACGGCCGCCACCGCATCCCAGCAATAGGAATAAGAGCAACAGCACCACGCCAACCCCGAAAGTTAAGGATAATACCTTTCTCATAATGACTCTCCTTTTCGATGGCGTTTTTGCTGGTGGCCAAGCCGGGAGGGATCTCCTCCCTCCTGCTCGCCTTTGCGAGACCCCGCCCGCCCGCAAGCGGGCGGGGTCTCGTCATGTTCAAACCGAAATCTCAAATCACTCGACGGTGATCGTGAGGCTCTGGCTGTCGTCGAAGCTGTAGTGCGTGTTCTCATCCGAGCTGTACATCGTGCCAGCAAGGACCGCACCACCGGCAGTCTGCGTGTACTCGTGGACGAAGTGAAACTCGTGAGTCCCGGCCGTCTCCGCGGTCAGAATGACATTGAAGAGCGCTCCTGTTGCTCCAGCAGCAATCACCGATGGGGTCTCACCGACGAAGGTGGGGGACAGATTCGGCGCGAAGTACCTGCGGCCAGCCGGCACCTGGACACCTTCCACGAAGTAGGTGGCATCATAGGGACCGAACAAGCCGGTTGCGGGCGGCAGGTCGCTGAAAGTCCCGGTTGTCATCGAAGCCCAGATGCCGTCCTTCGCGTTCCAGTTACCACCCACAGCCCCGACGTTGAAAGTCGCATCGTTGAACTTGCCGTTGTCGGTGTCAACGATGAACCCGTCGAACTCGATCATCGCCGAATCGAGATACCGCAACGCATTCGCGGTGTTGTAGGCCCACACCGTCATCACAACCGTCCCGCCGACAGCAACCGTGCTCCGATCAACGGTCATCCAGATCATGTTCGGATTCGGTGGGGTCATTTCAAGCGTGCCGTCTGTCGTAGCATCGTCGGTGCCACCCTTGCCATCGTCAACAGTCACGCTGGCGGTATAGGGGAAAGTACCCAAACCACTAGCCGTGACCGTGGCGGTCTGCGTGAAGACAGCGGTCGGGCCGATAGAAGCTGGGCTAACCGTCACGTCCCCACTCACCACCGCAAAAGCGAACGTGAGCTGATCACCGGGATCCGGATCAGTCGCCGTCACCGTGAGCACACCGTCTGTAGCTTCAAAGGTGAGAATCTCGGGCGGGCGATTGAGCGTCTCGCCGACGGTGTAGCTGAAGGCCTTGTTGGTTGTTCCGTTGGCGTCGGTCGCGGTGAAGCTGCCGTCGTAGTCCGCGTCGTCGGTGAGCGAGGGGTTCACCAGGATGACATCGACCGAGGAGGTGTTCCCGGAGCCGGTCGCCGTGTTAGGAACCGCGCCGCCTCCGAAAGTCCACGACCAGCTCGTGACGCCGCTCCCGCTGGTCATCTGGGCAGTGAAGGCGAACGCATCACCGCCGTGATTGTCCTCCGTGGGCAAGGCTCCGAGGGTAATCCCAGGTCCGAGCTGAATGCCCAGCGGCGGCGGTAGCTTCTTCCCGCAGGCCGAAACCAGCAGGACAGCAGCCACCATCAAAATGATCAAACCGATAAGTCTTCTCACTAGCTTCCTCCTTCAACAGATGGATTTTTGGAAGAATACACAGTTGATTCACGCATTATAGTCCATAAGGTCAGCTTTGGCAACAAGCTGCCCGAGTTGACCCCTGTGTTAAATGAGTGGTTCCCGCGCATCCCCTCCTTCTCATATGGTCGGGGCTATTATAGCACCCGCCGCCCAAACTGCCAAGCCGCATCGCCCATCCCCTTTTCATCTCCTGTCCACCGCCCGAAACGGTCCGCCCATCATCGCACTCTCTCCTTGGCCACCGCCCGAATCAGCTCCAGATGCTCGCGCAAGTACCAGGGGAAAAGGCGCCCGCGGAAGCTATCGACGCTCTCCGTCCAAGCCAGGAAGTCACCGCCGGCGTATCCGCTGCTCCGATACTCGTAGCTGAAGAAAGGCGCCACTGAGGCGCGCACCCTCGAGGCGCAATCCTGGCTGTAGCCAGCCAGCGGAAGCACGAAGCGAACGCCGGCCTCCGTCTGCGTGAACTCGGTATCATATATGTAGAAGTCGACCTCAGAGCGCCCGAAGTAACGTCTGGCTTCAGCCCGCCATCCGTCGTCTCCGAGAAGGAACCGTCCGCCATATGCGCTCAGGGTCAAACCGTACCGGGGAACGCGGATGCTTCCCGAACCGAGGAGCTCATTTAGGTTGGTGTCGAACTTCTTGTCCCGCACTCTGGCTCCAATCACGCCGAGGTCGAAGCGGCTGTTGTCGAGATACTTGCGCAGTTCGCCCTTCGCTCCCCAGCGATGGTCGTCGAAGTAACCTGCGCTACCCAGAAAGTAGAAAGCCTCACCGCCAGTCGCATAGAGATTAAGGGTCGCCCTACGCATAAACGGGACCGGCGGGTCGCGGCGATCCAGGTTGTTCGTCAGAGGAATCTCCTCGTGGCCGAAGAGCGTGAACCCGGGAGCCAGCGAGGTCTCGTGCTTGATGGCGATGCCCGTACGCTGCTTCACCGGCGTGTATGGCTGACCCAGGTCAAGCTTGTTCGCCGGGGAGAAGTAGATGTCGGTGCCGCCCCCAGCAGGCCGATGCAAGGCGGACTCATGGTCGAATCCGTAATCGGGCGGCTGGTAGTCGAAGACTCGCAACCGCTGCGCGAACTCATCTCGCGCCAGGTCTCCGTTTGCGAACGCGAGTACATCGGAGACGGAACACTCTGTGTCGAGCAGCAGGTTCCTCTCCCGTCGGGTCACTACACGCAGGTCGCTGACATCGGCGGGAGCGTTCACCGCTGCCCACAGAAGCACCGCCGCCCAGGCTTCTTCCTCCAAGCGGTAGCGGCGGTTTTCGTACTTCAGGGTCAGCGCATCGCCGGCGCTCTTCGCTTCGACGTTCTCGAATCCGGCCTGAGCCAACCTCGCTGCCAGAGCGTCCAGAGATTCCGTTGTGCATTCGGGAGCCGCCGGGTCGCGCACCAGCCCGCTGGCGACTTCGGCGGGACCGTTCTGCGAAGGCACCAGGCTATAGCTGTATGAGACACCGAAGGTGAAGTCCTCGTCTGCGGAAGCGAGTAGGAGGTTGAAGCGCCCCCCCGGCGACAACCGGACGCCGAAGTTATGATTGCGGCTGTCGTACTCGTAGAGCAGCGAAGCCTGCTTCACCGGAGCGACTTCCACTCCGCCGAAGAACCCGTCGATGCGCCGGTTGCCATAGCCCGCCGTCAGCTTCACCGGTCCGAGAGTCTTCGTCACCGCGCCATAGTAGGCGCGCTGCAATCGGGCTCGACCCCCGACATCAAACGCCCCTCCGGCAACGGAAAACGGTGCCGAGGACTCGTTCAACAGCTGGAGCTTCAGATTCGCACTGCGGTCCTTGTAGTTACCGTACCTGGGAATACGCCACTGCTTCACGCCGGGGAACTCGGTGTACCGCCCGGATATCTCAAGACGCGGCAGGAAACCGATGCCGGCGAAGTAGTTGTTCTGGGCCTCTCCCGGCCAGCGAGTGTGATTCTCATTGCGCCCGAAGCCAAAGAAGACCTCGCCATCCTTCGCCACCTCGGCGGTCGGGATGCTGAGGATTCCCGTGACGCCCTCAAGGTTAGGCTCAGCCCGCACAGCTGACGGGGCAAGGAGAACCGCAGCCAAGACCGCGGCAAGCGCTACTGGAGCAAGCCGCCGGCTACTCGTCGCGCCAGCAGGACTCGTGGTCGCCCCTCCTCCTCTTCGGAGCATGCGTTAATCTTACGCTGAAACGAGAAGAAACGCAAATCCGAGAGGCGCGCATCGATGTGGGATTCGCCCAAGTCCGGGAGCCCCCGGCGCTTTCGGCCCTGCTCTGTCGGGAGCGGACGGACAGCAGCAATATGTCCTCCCGGCGTGATATACTCAAATGTTTGGGAATGGCGGAGAAGTTCATCCACATTCAAGGAGCGCGGGTTCACAACCTGAAGAACATCAACGTCCGCATTCCGCGGAACAAACTGGTGGTTTTCACAGGGGTATCCGGCTCCGGCAAGTCCAGCCTTGCCCTGGACACCATCTACGCGGAAGGGCAGAGACGCTACCTGGAATCGCTCTCCTCTTATGCCCGCCAGTTTCTGACCGACTTCGAGAAGGCGGACGTGGACCAGATTGTGGGCCTCTCGCCGACCATCGCCATCGAACAGAAGTCCGCCTCGCACAACCCGCGCTCCACAGTGGGCACGGTTACGGAAATCTACGATTTTCTGCGGGTGCTCTACGCCCGTGTCGGGGTCCAGCACTGCGTGACATGCGGCAGGGCAGTGGGACGCCAGACGGTGGATAACATCGTGGACGCCGTTCTCGGCTGTCCCGAAGGCGCACGAATTTACCTGCTGGCCCCGGTGATTCGCGGACGCAAGGGCGAGTACCGCGACATCTTCAGCGCCGCTCGGGCTAGCGGCTACGCCCGGGTGCGAGTCAATTCACGCATCGTCTCGCTGGACGAAGACATCCGGCTGGACAAGAAGCGCAAGCACGACATTGAAATCGTGGTTGACCGGCTCAAGATACATCCGGACGAGCGCAGGCGCCTGACCGAAAGCGTGGAAACCGCGCTCAGAGAGAGCGGAGGGACGGTGATAACACTCGATGCCGACAGCGGAGAGGAGCGAATCCTCAGCGAGAAGCTTGCCTGCACCGAGTGCGGCATTTCCTACGAAGACCTGACACCGCAGATGTTCAGCTTTAACAACCCCTACGGAATGTGCGAAGCGTGCGACGGACTCGGCACCAGCTTCGAAGTCGACGAGGTGTGCCTCATCCCCGACCCCTCGCTCAGCATCAGAGACGGTGCGCTCAAACCATGGTTCTGTCAGGAACGGTACTTCCGCAGCCAGGCGTCGAGGATCCTGGAAAGCCTGGGACACTCCCTTTCCACACCATGGGAGGAACTGTCGACGCGAGCGCGCGACGCCGTTCTCTACGGCAAGGGCAGCCGCAATCCCTTAGAAGGCGTCGCCAACACGATCAAGCGACTCTACCGGCAGACGGAGAGCGAAGCCGCCCGCCAGTACTACTCGCACTTTTTCGCCGATAAGCCATGCCCCGTCTGCAACGGCAAACGCCTCAAGCCGCAATCGCTGGCGGTGACGGTGGGCGGGAAGAGCATTTCCGAGATAACGGATATGGCGGTGGACGATTCGGCAGCGCTTCTGGGAAATCTGCAGCTTTCCGGCGCCGCCGGCGAGATCGCCCGCGACCTGCTGCACGAGATGGTCGCCCGTCTGCGCTTTATGCAGGATGTGGGGTTGGGCTACCTGACTCTTTCCCGGAGCGCGCCCACATTGTCCGCGGGCGAGAGCCAGCGCATTCGCCTGGCGAGCCAGATCGGCAGCGGCCTCACCGGCGTTATCTACATCCTCGATGAACCTTCGATCGGGCTTCACCAGCGCGACAACCGTCGCCTGCTGGATACCCTTCTTCAGCTGCGCGATCTCGGCAACACCGTTATCGTGGTCGAGCATGACCGCGAGGCGATGGAGACCGCCGATATCATCTTCGACTTCGGGCCCGGAGCAGGACGCAAGGGAGGATGGATCAGCGAAGCAGGAACCGCCGCAGAACTCGCCCGCTCGGGTAAGACCCTGACTGGCAAGTACCTCAACGGAGAGCTGAGCATCGAAGTGCCTCGCTCGCGCCGGAAGGGAAACGGAAAGGCCGTCACCATCACCGGGGCAACGACCAACAACCTGAAAGACCTCACGGTGAGCATTCCGCTGGGGAGATTCGTGGCCATCACCGGCGTCAGCGGTTCCGGGAAGTCCAGTCTCATCAACGACACGCTCTATCGCGCAACGGCCAACTTACTGCATCGCACCATTCGCAAGACCGGGCAGTTCAAGGAGATACGCGGGCTGCTGGAGAACGTGGACAAGGTCATTCGGATTTCGCAAAGGCCAATCGGACGCACGCCGCGGAGTAACCCGGCGACTTATGCCGGCGTGTGGACGCCCATTCGCGAGCTGTTCGCCCAGCTTCCGGACAGCCGCGTGCGTGGCTACCAGCCGGGGCGCTTCTCCTTTAATGTGAAGGGAGGACGCTGCGAAGCCTGCCAGGGCGAAGGGGTCAAACGCATCGAGTTGCAGTTCCTTCCCGACGTCCACATCACCTGCGAGGAATGCGAGGGCAGGCGGTTCAACCGCGAGACTCTAAGCATCAGGTACAAGGGCAAGAACATCTACGATGTCCTGCAGATGACGGTCGAGGAGGCGATGGAGCATTTCGCCAAGCATCCGCCGATTCTGCGGATTCTGCAAACGCTGTCCGATGTGGGGCTCGACTACATACAGCTGGGGCAATCCGCGCCCACTCTTTCCGGCGGCGAGAGCCAGCGGGTCAAGCTAGCGAAGGAGCTCACCAAGCGCAGCACCGGCAAGACGCTCTATCTCCTGGACGAGCCGACGACCGGCTTGCACTTCGACGACATCAAGAAGCTTCTCAACGTGCTTTCCAGGCTTGCGGACGCCGGCAACAGCATCGTCGTCATCGAACACAATCTGGATGTTATCAAGTGCGCGGATTGGGTAATCGATTTGGGGCCCGAGGGCGGCAATGCCGGCGGGCGACTCGTGGCGGAAGGCACGCCGGAAGAAGTGGCGAGGGACCCCCAGAGCCACACCGGGCGGTTCCTGAGGAAAGTGCTCCGTCCGGGTGACGAGCGGAGCAAGAGAGCAGAGGAAGCGCACTGAACTTCGTCAGCTCACCGGCGAACCGGCTACAATGTTGGGGTCGGGGATACCCACCATACTTGACTTCATCCAGAAGAAGCAGCACGGGGAGGAGCTGAGCTCCGAGGAGATCGCTCGATTCGTGAGCGGATACTCGAGCGGGGAGATTCCTGACTACCAGGTGGCAGCGCTGCTCATGGCAATATACTTCGAAGGGCTCAGCCGTGCGGAGACAGTCGCTCTGACCAAGGCCATCATCGCAAGCGGCGAGGCCCTGTCGTATTCTCCGGACTTCGCTCCTGTCCTGGACAAGCATTCGACCGGCGGCGTGGGCGACAAGACAAGCCTTCTTCTGGTACCGATGCTGGCGGCTGCCGGCTACAAAGTGCCGAAGATGAGTGGACGCGGGCTGGGGCACACCGGCGGCACCATCGACAAGCTAGAGAGCATCCCCGGCTTTCGCGCCGAGCTCTCGCACAAGGAGCTGATGCGGCAGCTTCAGCAGGTCGGCTGCGCCATCGTGAGCCAGAGTCCAGGTCTGGTTCTGGTAGAGAAGAAGCTCTATGCCCTGCGTGACGCGACCGCCACCGTCGCCAGTGATGGACTGATTGCGGCGAGCATTCTCTCCAAGAAGATTGCCGCCGGCGCAAGCCATCTCATCATCGACGTGAAACACGGATCGGGAGCTTTCTTCCCCCGCAAGAAGGACGCGCGGGTGTTTGCGGAAAGCATTGTCGCGCTGGCACGCGAATTCCCGCCCCGAGTGATGGCGGCAGTCACCTGGATGGGGCAGCCTCTGGGGAGGACCGTGGGGAACGCGCTGGAGGTGCAAGAGGGTGTCTCGATTCTGGAGGCTGGCGACGCGGAAGCGGAGGTCGCCCGATTGAGCATCCTGCTGGGAGGAGCGCTTCTCCATTTCGCTGGCGAAACCGCCACGCGCCAGGAAGGAGAAGCCAGGCTTGCTGAGACACTCGGGAATCGCTCGGCGAACGAGAAGTTCAAGCAGATGGTTGCGGCGCAAGGCGGCAGGCTTGAGGAGTTCACTCGACTGATGAAGACTATCGAAGAGCGGACACAGCGCGTAGAAGTGAATGCCCCCGTCGGCGGGCATATCCGCAGGCTGGACGCGCTGGCCGTCGGATGCCTCTGCCGTCGTCTCGGCTCCGGACGCGCCCGGATGACTGACAGCATCGACCCCTGGGTGGGAGTCGTTTTCAGCAAGAAGGTCGGCGACGAGGTGGCGCCGGGCGAAGTCATCGCGACCGCCTACGCGCCGATGGATGGCGACCCTCAAGCGATTGCCGAAGAACTACTTGGCGCCTACGACTTCGGCGAGCAGATCGAACCACCGGAACTCGTGTCGGGCTTTGTGGAATAGCGCTTTGCCGGGTTCTTCTGCGAGCGATAAGGCAGTACGGGTTGCTCCTCGCGGGGCTTATTGCAGGTCAGCCTCTAGCCGGCGCTCGCCTCAACGCGGATTTCGCGCGGGAAGTCCTTTACCTTCACTTCGTCGCCCTCTTTCAGCCCTTCCAGCACTTCGTAGTTCTCATAGTCCGTCGTGCCCAGTTTGACTACGGTCTTCTTAGGGACTCCACGTTCCTGGCGTACGTAGACGACCATCTCGCCTTCCTTGTCGCCCGGACGGATGGCGGCGAAGGGCACCAGAAGGACGTGTTCGATCGTCTTGGTTTCTATCTTGACCGCGGCCGTCATATTGGCGAGAAGACTGCGGTCTTCGTTCGCCACCGAGATGATGACGGTGAAGGTGGTCAGACCGCCCGCCTGCTTCTCGCCCTGGGGAAAGATGTTGGTCACGATGCCCTCATAGACCCGGTCCGGATAAGGGTCCACCGTCAGGTCCGCTCTCTGGTCCGGTTGCACCGTGCCGATATCGACCTCATCGATAGAGCCGCGCACCTGGACTTCTCGCAGGTCGGCGACCGTGCAGATGGTCGTGCCTTCGGTGAAGCCCTGGCTGGAGGAGATGACAGTGTCACCCTCCTCCACATACTTCGCCAGCACGGTGCCGTCGATCGGAGAGATTATCGTGGCGTCGCCGAGCGCCTTGCGAGCCTGCGCCAGGTCGACCCTAGACTGCTCCCAGGCGAGACGGGCCGCTTCCAGCGTCTGCTCGTAGTCAGTCTCCTTCAAAAGCTCGAGGTTTCGCGTGGCTTCGTCGAGCTGCACTTTGAGGGAATCCACCGCCTTCTGGGCGTCTTCGACTTCCTGGTCGGAAGCATAGCCGCGAGCCGCCAGCTGCTTCACCCGGCTCAACCTGTCCTCCGCATTGGTGAGCGACAGCTTCAGTTCGTCCACTCGCGCTTGCGCGGACGTCAGTTGCTTGGGGAGGTCGCTCTGCTTCACCTGCTCGTAGCGCAGCTTGGCCTGCTTCTCGGCCAGCACCGCTTTCTGCAGGTACAGTTTCTGGTCCTCCTGGTCCAGTCGGGCGATAAGGTCCCCCTTCTTCACCTCGTCCCCTTCCTTAATATAGAGCTGCTCCACGATGCCGGTGGCTTCGCTCTTGATGCGGGCTGTGGTCCGCGGCTCGACCACCCCCGTGCCCTCGACGATAATCTTCAGGTCGCCGTATTTCACTTCCTCATAGTCGGAAGGGGTCTTCGTTTTCAAGTCTGCATCGCTGTCCGACTGGCGCGAAACGCTGACGCGCCAGAACACGAAGGCAACCACGATGACCACCGCCAGCACCAGAAGGAGAACACGCTTCATGGCTTATTGCGCCCCCGCCGCCTTCAGCGCCAGCCCTATGCTCCAGGCTATGCCGGCGTAGACGCCAATCTGCACCAAGAGCAGTATGAGTGCCGTGCCCCACGCGGCGCCTGCGCCGGTACCCGCTGAACGCCGAAGGCCAATCACGAGCAGATACAGAGCCCAGAGCGTGAAGATGCCTGCGGGCAGAAGCGCCGTCTGGAGAATCGGCGAATTGCCGATGAACTGCGCGAGACTCGTGTAGTTGTAGACAGGCGCCATCGCAACCGTCATCGCCATCGGGTCGCCCAGAGTCGGCTTCACCAGCACTATCGTCGCCGCATTGATGATTTTCCCCAGAAGAACCGGGAAATAGGTGTATGCGGCAAGCGAGAGCGCTTGTCCGTAGCGTGCCTTCCCAGCTGAGATGAGAGCCGCGAGCCAGACGATGAAGCCAATCACCAGGAAGCCGATGGCGAGACTTATCGCGGTGTTTATCGGAGCGGTGACGTAATCCGTGATCCCCGGCTCCGGCGACCCCGGTCTGCCGAGCATGGAGGTGTACTGCGCGGTTACCGCCTTTGTGGCCGGCAGAGCGACGTAAGTGAAAATGCTCAGGACCACGAAATGGAACAGAAATGGACGCCAGAAGTCCCCCCGGTCGCGCAGGAAGTCGAACACCTTGGCCGGCTCTATAAAGATGTCCAGGATGCGACTGGCGAAGCCGTACCGACGCGGAGAGGGCTCCGAGGGAGCACCCCCTTCCACTTCAGTGCGTTGGCTCTCATCCATCGGGATTCCCTCCTGTGGACATGGATAACGGCGGATTATACACAAACCACACTGAAGCCCAATGCATTACCGGTGGGGATTCGGCACCTGCGCCCGGCAAGCCGGCAGGCAAGCAGCAAGCCCCGCCTAGCCCTGGGAAGCCTCCTTCACCTCGATCAGCTTCCCGAAATCCGGAATCTCCTTGCGCAGCGCCTGCTCAATACCCAGCTTCAGCGTATAGGTGGAAAACGGGCACCCGCTGCAGGCACCCAGTAGCCGCACCTTGACATCGCGGCCCTCGATGCCCACCAGCTCCACATCTCCACCCTCCATCTGAAGATAGGGACGCACGCGCTCGAGTACGGCGCGCACCGTGGCGGCGAAATCGTCGCCGGGCGAAGTCGCTTCCGTCCGTTGGGTCTCCTCTGCCAAGAAATCAGCTCCTAAGTTGAGTAATCAAACGAACAAAGAGCTCCGCGGCACCCGCGCGCCCTGCCGACGATGCGAGCCACGTGAACCTACGCGATGAACTTGCGGCGCACCAAGATGACCTTGCCCAGAATCTCCACCTCGTCGGGATACTTCAGCAGCATAGCCTTGTACCGGCAGTTGGCTGGCTGCAGGAGCAGATAGTCTCCCTGGTAGTAGACAATCTTCACCGTAGTCTCGCGCCGATTCACCTGCACCACCGCGATGTCGCCGTCCTCAACATTCGACGACGGAGAGACGACGAGCACATCACCGTCGAGAATCCCGGCTTCGACCATTGAGTCGCCCTTCACCACAAGCGCAAACGCCTTCGGGTCGTAGTTCAGCTCGTCCTCCGCCAGCACAATCTTCTCGATGTCGTCGTAAGCCTGGACGACGTTCGCCTCGTCAAGAAGCCCGGCTGGGACACGGTCGAAGAGAGGGATGGCGCGTCGGTGCGCGGCCCGAGGAGAGCCGGGCGTCAACGTCGTGAGCGGCGGGACCAATCGCGCCAGCGCAGTTCGAATCTCCCGGATGTCGCGAAGCACACCCTTGTCGCTCTGCAGCGCCTGTCTTTCCCGAAACTCCGGACTCAACAGCCCGCTCGCCACCACGAGTTCGTCGTACGGGAAATCCAGCGCCTCGCCCATCTTGCGCATAATCTTGGTCGAAGGACGCCGCTCGCCATTCTCGATGCGCGAGAGGTAGCTGTTGTTAACGCCCAGGAGTTCCGCCAGGTCGAACTGGCTGTAGCCCTTGCTGATGCGCAGATTCCGCACGAGCTTACCGATTTCGTCGAATGGCTTCTCGCGGGTCTTCTCCGGACTCTTGTGCCGACGCTTCAACGTTGCAGATCCCTTAAGTTTCTTCCGCACCATGGCCCTTGAATGATACCACAAAGGCGGCAAAATATGTGCAACTCCGGACCTCGAGCATGTCCATTGTTCTAAGCAAGGACGCTTCGGGTGGGATAGCCCGCCCTCGGAGAACGGCTCCGTGCTCCCGTCGAGCCAGCCGTGCGTCGCTGCGGTCATCTGCTAGAATGCAGGTGGAGACAGGATGGTGGACCTCTTCGATGTCAAGCGGCTACGGATCGCGACGCCCGAGCAGACGTACCTCGAATTCGCCTACGCCGGTATCGGACGCCGGCTGCTTGCCGCGGTTGTAGACATGGCGCTCATAGGAACGCTCTGGGTCCTCACGGGCTTCCTGGCGGCGTTTCTGGCGCTGCTTGTGACCTACGCGCTGGGAGAGGACACTCGCTTCGCCAGCTCCTTCGTGCTGACCGTCAGCGTTGTCGCATTCGGGCTGGCTCTCGTGACGCCGTTTCTCTTCCACTATCTATATGAGTTCTACTGGCAGGGACAAACGCCCGGCAAACGACTCCTCGATATCCAGGTGCTGCGCTCGAGCGGGCTGCGGCTGGATGCGCTGTCGTGCATTCTTCGCAACCTCGTACGCTATCTGGACTTCTTGCCTTACTCCTATCTGCTTGGTGCGTGGTCGGTCGTCGTAACGCCCCACCAGCAGCGCCTGGGTGATCTGGCTGCGGGCACGGTGGTCATCTGGCTGGGCCCGCGGGTCACACACGAGAGAATCGCTATGGTGACCAGCGAGCTGATACGCGCGGGCATCTCCCGGACCCGCGCTCCGGCCGCCAAAGACGAACGACTGCGAAGAATGCTGGCTGATTACTTCATCCGCCGGTCCGGGCTGAGCAACTCCGCCAGGCTGGTGATACTGCGGCGGCTGGCGAAGCTAGCCGGTCGAGACCCCTGCGCGCCCCAGGCGGAACTCGAACAGGCGCTCTACACCCATTATCAGAGACTGACGTAGAGCCTTCCGATAGCCTCGCGGTTCCGGCACTCGCTAGGGAGTCTTTCCTGTCCGCGAAAACGGGTGGGGCAGGAGCTCCGAGAACTTCAGCACCACTGGCGCTTCCTCGCCGTGCGCCCGGAGCGCGACCAAAGTCTCGACCGTGCTGAAGGGCAGCAGCATCTGTCGACAGGCGCCGCAGGGATAGCAGGGATTGCCTTTCGCGCTGGCGATTGCGAGGACGGCAATGCGGGCAGAAGGCCCCAACGTGGTGACCATGCAGGCGAGAGCCGCCCGTTCGGCGCAGAGGCTGAGACCGTAGGCTTCGTTCTCGATGTTGACGCCCGCGAACTCGCGTCCGTCGGCAGTCCGTATCACCGCGGCGACGGGAAAGCCCGAGTAAGGGGCGTAGCTATGCGGCAGCATTTCGCCGGCACGCGCCAGCAGCATCTCACAGACCGCCATCTGTTCCTCTCCGATGTTCACAACAAGAGACTGCCGCTTGCCCCTTCTCCAGGATTACGCCCCAGCCACAAGCATCTTGCGGTCAGCCAAGCGGGGGAGGGAACCCGGAGCTATTCTTCCCCCTCTTCCTCCCCTGCTTCTTCGGGCAGGTACTCGTATTGCTTCTCCGGACGCACCAGCATTCCCTGCTCGATCTCGTTGCGGCCGGTGATGATGGTGGCCATACAGTTCTCTCCCTGGAATTCAATCACCCGGGCGGTGCCGACCTTCTCCTCCTTTTTCCATACGACCTCGCCTTCCTCGTCCTTGAGTTCGGTTACTCGAAAGACCTCCAGGATGTCGCCCTTCCCGACGCCCGAAATCTCGCCGATACTCGTTATGAGCGTGTCCCCGTCTCTAACCAGCACCACTCCCTGGTGCGGGAACTTCTCATAGAGTTTCTTGAGGACCTCCGCCATCGCCTTGTAGGTCGCCTTGCCAATCATCGATTCGCGGAACTCACTGGACTGGAAATCGAGGCCGGCAGCCCAGTTGGAGCCGCCCACAAGAAGGGTCAGGCCCTTCTTCGATTCGAAGCCCTCGGCGCTCTCCGCAAACACCACCTTGCCGGTCCTGACCTCGACCAGCCGGATGTCGAATTGCGCGTGCGCCTTCTTGGTCTTTGCGCCGACTCCGCCGATGCCGAGGTGGTCGCCGAAGACCGCGCCTCCCACGCTTTTCTCCCTTTCCCCGTAGCCGAAAGCGGTTATCTTGCCGATAAGCAAGTAGTCAACGCCCTTGATCTCACCCAGCGGGACCGCGGTCTCCTGCTCCACATACTCGCTCTGCTGGAAGTCCACTTCGGTGAGAAGCGACTCCAGCTCGGCACGCTCAATCACACTGAAGCGACCGCACTTCACAAGCTCCCGTGTCAGGATGTCCGCGATACCTTCACCCACACTCTCGATGGAGAAGTCGAACTTCGGCACGCCGATCCGTGGCCTGCCCGATGCCTGTGCCCCCGGCGCCAGCGCAAGCACCAACGAGGTAACAAGTACACATATCCGTATGATTCTCATTGAAACCTCCTGAGATGACAAAGCCGCTCTCTGCGAATCTTACCACAGAAGCGGAAGGCGAATCGCGATAACGCGGTCCGAGCTTTCGCGTCCGGAGTCAGATCCTGAAGACAGCCAGCGGGTGTCGTGCCGCCGAGGCGGCTCCCCCGTCAGCTTCGCCGAATCCTTGCCGAACACGCCATTGCGTCGCAGAAGGGACCAGTTGAGCAGGGGGGATGCATCGTGCTAACATAAGTGCTCGCGAAAAGGGGAGACAGCATGAATCAAAGGCTAACGAACCTGTTAATCATCGTGGCGGTTTTGCTGGTGTCTCTTGTCCAGCCGCTGTGGCGCTACTACTACGCCCGCACGGATGTAATCACGCTCGGCTTAGACCTGAAGGGCGGCGTATCGGTGCTGCTCAAGGCGCAGCCCCCCGAAGGAGAAGAGCTGAAGCCCGAAGACGTGGGAGGGTTGGTCGAGGTCATTCGCAACCGCGTCGACCCCCAGGGACAGAAGGAAGTCGTAATCACCATAGTAGGAACCGACCGCGTTCTGGTTCAGCTTCCCGGGGAGAAGGACCCGGAGAAGATCCTCAGGCTCATCGGCGAGACCGCACTGCTGGAGTGGGTTGACGCTGCCGACAAGCCTCTCGAACAAGGAACCGACATAACCGACCTCGGTCTCAACGTCATCGTCAGCGGCAAGGATGTGAACCGGGCGTTCGTTTCGCGAGATTCCCGGGGCCGCCCGGCGGTAGCTTTCCAGCTCAAGACGGAGGGCGCTGAGAGGTTCGGTCAGTTCACCGCCAACAATATCGACAAGTACCTGGCGATTGCGCTGGACCACCGCATCATCTCTTCGCCCGTTATCAGGTCGGCCATCTGGGGTGGCAGTGGCATCATCGAGGGCCAGTTCTCAATCGAAGAAGCGAACCTGCTGGCCCGGCAGATCCAAGGGGGCGCGCTGCCGGTGCCAGTAACCGTGATGGAGAACCGCGTCGTGGGCCCGACTCTGGGAAAGGAATCCATCAACACGAGCCTCGTCGCCGGCATCATCGGATTCACCGTCATCCTGCTGTTCATACTCCTCATGTACAGACTACCGGGGCTGGTCGCTGACTTCGCGCTTCTGCTCTATGTCGTGCTGGTCCTCGGATACACCTCGCTCTTGAATGTCACTCTGACCTTGCCCGGTATCGCCGGCATCCTGCTCTCAATCGGAATGGCGATTGACGGCAACGTCATCATATTCGAGCGGCTGAAGGAGGAAATCGCCTGGGGCAAGACGCTCTCGGCGGCGGTGGACGCGGCCTTCGCGCGAGCCTGGGTGGCTATCCTCGATGGCAATATGACCACCCTCCTTGGCGCGTTGGTGCTGTTCTTCTTCGGCACGGGCCCGGTTAAGGGATTTGCCATAACACTGTCCATCGGCGTCGTGCTTTCAATGTTCAGTGCCGTGTTTGTGAGCCGGTACATCCTCAGTCTGGTCGCGCTCAAGGTGAAGCGAATCGTACTCTACACCTAAGAGGGTGAAATGCTGAAGAACCTCGACAAGTATCGTCTTATTCCCTTTGTCCAGTACTTCAAGCTGTGGGTAACCATATCCTTCTTGGTCATTCTCGTTGGATTCGGCTTCATGTTCAAGAATCAGGCTGAGCTGGGACATCCATTCTTCCTCGGCATCGATTTCACAGGGGGGAGTTATATCCAGCTCAAGCTGCCCCAGGCCGGGGATACACAGACCATAACGGGAATCGTCAAGAAGTACTCTGTCGGCGAGCCGTGGGTACAGCTCAGAAGCGAGGACCCGCGCGAGGTGGAGATCCGCGTCAACATAGACGTCTCCGAAGCGAAGAATGATGACGCCCGCGCCAGCCGACTGAGAGTGGAGAAGTTCGCTCGGATAAAGTCGGAGCTTGCGGCTATCTACGGTGGCAGCGAGCCGGGTACCAGTCCTGAAGCGCTCTCCTCGGAGGAATCAATCGCCACAGACAAAGCTGAGGGAGGCGGTGGGCAACCTTCTGAGCCTGGAGACGAGAGTGAAAGCACTCAAAGCGGTGAGACTGCGCGAGAGGAAACCGGCGCCAGCAAGGCGACCGAAGCTACTGAGGAAAAAACATCCGGAGAAGACGCCCGCACCTCTGTTCCTGCAGCAGAGGAACCCACTGGTGAAACCTCTCCCGGCAGCATTGAAGAGCTCTCATTCGACTATGTCGGACCAGTGGTAGGGCGCGAGCTAATCCGTAATGCCATCCTTGCTCTCCTCCTGGGCTCGGTTGGAATCATGATCTACATCTTCGTCCGCTTCAATAGGTTCGTGTTCGCTCTGGGAGCCGTGGTGGCGCTGCTTCATGATGTGCTGGTTACCCTGGCTGGTTCCGCCATCTTCCGGCTGGAGATCAACGGCTTCTTCATCGCGGTTATCCTGACCATCATCGGATACTCGATCAATGACACCATCATCATCTACGACCGCATCCGGGAGAACCTGAAGAACTTGCCCCAGCTCAACTTGGCGACGAACATCAACCTCAGCGTGACTCAGACCCTTACGAGATCGCTGGCGACAGTCGGGACCGTAGAGTTCATACTCCTCGCATTGCTGATCTGGGGTGGGAGGAACATCTACGACTTCACAATGGCGATGATGTTCGGCATGATTGCCGGCTCCTATTCATCCGTCTTCATCGCGCCTCCGATTGTGCTGTGGTTGGGCCGAGAGAAGACCGACTACGCGAGGATACCCGCGCGGATCAACCTGTTGGCAGCGCAGGAACAGGCTGTCCTCGGTACGTGGGAAGAAGAGGAATCGGAAGCAGTCACTGCAGAAGGTGAACCCGCACCTCCCCCAGGAGAAGTCGAGAGACGTGAAGCCGCTCCGGCGGCGGCTCCCACTGAAGAGAGAGGCGCTCCTGGGAGAGCTCCGGCACCCGAGAGAGCGCCCGAGCGACCCAAGAAGAAGCGTAAGAAGCCGCGCCGCCGGTAGGGTGGCATGGAGACCTACGAAGATATCTCGCCGGCTGATTCCCGGTTCGCCGAGCAGTTGCGGGAGCGGCATCATTTGACCGCGGCAATGGCGCGTATCTTCGCCGCCCGTTTCAGAGAGCATTCGGACCAGGCGGAAGCTTATCTTGCACCTTCGATGTCGCGATTCGTCGGTCTCAAAGAAGCTCCGGCTCTGCCGGCAGTCCTGGACGCGCTCACGAGCGCACGGCGCAACGCCGTGCCGACCCTGTTCTACGGCGATTACGATGTCGACGGCGTCGCCTCCACATATATGCTCTACAGGCTGGCGCAGCACCTCGGCTTGAAAGCGATGTACTTCCTTCCGTCGCGATTCAACGAAGGTTACGGTCTGAGTCGCAGAATAGTGGAGCAGGCGGCGGAGCTCGACTACCGGCTGCTTTTCGCCCTCGACTGCGGCACCGCGAATCTCGACGAGGTCAACCTGGCGCGCGACCGGGGGCTTGACGTCCTCATTCTGGACCATCATCGGCCAGTGGGGCCGGTGCCGGATGTGCCGCTCATCAATCCGCACCTGGCGGACCGGCTGAGCCCGATGTGCACTGCCGCACTGGCGTTCGGCCTGGCTCGCGAGTGGCTGGCCGTCGAGGGCGAGTCCCCGAACGTGGCCGACCAGAACTTCCTCGAATTCGCCGCCCTCGGCACTATCGCGGACGTAGTACCGCTTGTCGACGACAGCTTCGTGCTGGCGCATTTCGGCATGGAGAAGCTGCCGCTGACAGGCAATGTGGGCTTGCAGGCGCTTCTGCGGGCGCTCAAGCTGCACAAGCAGAGGTTTCTGACCTGGCGCGACCTTGCGTTCAGCGTGATTCCCTGTTTGAACGCCGCCGGACGCATGGCGCACGCCCGTCATGCCGCGGAGCTTTTCCTGGCGCAGGACGATGGCACGGCGACCGAACTGGCACTCGCCATGCTCAAGCTGAACAGAGAGCGGAAGACGCAGCAAAGCCGTATCTTCGACGAGGCGACCCAGCAAGCAGAGCTGTTTCCTGAAGCGGCGGTGCTGGTGCTGTACGCGCCCGACTGGAATCAGGGCATCACCGGAATCGTGGCCTCCAAGATGGTCGATGCCTACGGGCGCCCCGTGCTCATCTTCTCGAATTCATCCTCTGAGGAAGGAATGGTCGTGGGCAGCGGACGCGCTCCTGCCAACTGCGACCTGCTCGCGACGATTCTCCCGCTCAGAGAGCTTTTCAAGGAACTGGGGGGACATTCCGGCGCGGTTGGTGGGGGTTTGGAGAGAGGACGGCTCGAAGAGCTGAAGAACGCGCTTGCAGACGTCGAGGTTGCGACGGTGGACACGAGCAAGGCGAAGACCGCCTACGATGCAGCACTCAGCCCCGACGACATCCTTTCTGCAATGGTGGACGATTTGCAGCGCGCGTATCCCTTCGGCGAAGGCTATCCGCCGCCGCGTGTGCTGCTACAAGACGCGAAGGTCAATCGCGTGTTCGTGGTTGGCTACGAGAAGACGCATCTGGCGCTCACTGTCGCGGGAAGTTCCGGCGCGCAGGAATTGCGGGTGATCGGCTTCCAGATGAGCCATCTCGCCGACCGCATCCGGGAAGGCGAGAGCTATGACCTGGGAGTAGAGCTTGAGCTCGACAACTTCGGCGGCGAGCTGTCGGTTCAACTGCGACTCCTTGAAGTCCGCACTACGTAATCAGTCTACGGCATAGCACCGAGCGCTGCTACGCCGATTATCGCAGCCTCCGGGAATCCCGCAGGGGGATGTTCTGATGACCGGCGGGAAGCCTACATGGAGAAGAAAAGTGCTTCTCCAGAACGGCGGCGTTCTTTGAAGTGCTTCTCGATGAACTCCACGCCCTCGAACAGTCTGTCGATCGCCGACTTGATGCGCTCCCGCAAGTCGCCTCCTTCTTCCTCCAGGGCGATATCCAGCGCCAGGCTCAGAATCGTGAGCGCTTGTTCTTCCTTCGACATTGTTCCGTCCTCCCGAGTGAGATGCATCAATTGTAGCTCAGCAGCGGGCGGTCTGCCGGATGTGGAACTGGCGGGTTTCAACGCCCCGGGGGCTTCCGTATCATCGGTGAGGAGAGTCTGGGACAGGTGGACGGATTCCGCAACCGGCCGTGCAGTGAAGACTGCCAGATTCCTGGTGAGATGGTGGCTGAGGTGGCGTAGCCGCGTCCAAGGCGCATCCTACGACCTCATGTCCTCTTGCACCGATCAAGGACTCATCTAGCCCGCACAGTGGAAGTGTCAATCGCCTGTCGGCACCACAGTAGCCGCCTCAATCATGAGCGCAACCGTGCGCACCGAAGCGCGCGTCCGGTGCACAACCCCATGGGGAACAAGCACGCCTTGCCTCGGTGCAAGCTCAAGAGTCCGACCCTCCAAGTCCAAGAGCAGACTGCCCTCCAAAACCAGAAAGAACTCATCCTCCACTTCATGCTTATGCCAGTGGAATTCACCCTCGAATACACCGAGACGGACCACGCAGTCGTTCACTAGGCATAACGATTGGTTCCACCAGCGGTCAGGGCATTCATCGGCGAGTCGCCCCGCGTCTATGAGTTCCAGGGGCAGAAACTTGATATCAGTGTGAATTCTGTAATCCATGTCTGCTCATCCCTCCCATTTGCCCTGCGGATATTGTAGCCCACGAGTCTTCGGAGTTGAGAGCTACACGATTCACTGGGGCGGATGGATTCGAACCATCGGTCGAGGCTCCAAAGGCCCCTGCCTTACCGCTTGGCTACGCCCCAGTGGAACTACGCATAAGAGGATAGCAGATTCGGAAGATGGGCTGGCGAGTCCCTGCTGACGAGCGGGCTACAGTCCTAGCAGTGAGGACGGTGGGGCACAAGTCCCCGCCCTACAGCTTCAGAACAGCGCGGGGTCTTGATACTCGCCCCAGACTTCGCGGAAGACATCGCAGATTTCCTGAAGCGTGCAGTCAGCGCGCGCGCACTCTACCACCTTCTCCATCGTGTTGCCGGTGGGCGTCTTGCAGGTCGCACGAAGCTCGTCCAGAGTCCTGCCGACCTCGTTCATGTCCCGCGCCGCCTTCCATTTGCGGTGCGCTTCCACCTGTTTATCCTCGGTCTCCTGCGGAATCGTCAGGATGTCGATCGGCAGCTCCTCGCCGGTGATGAACTCGTTCACGCCCACAATCAGCCGCTTGCCGGACTCGATCCGCTCCTGGTCGGCGAAGGCGCTTTGCGCGATTTCCTGCTGGAAGAAGCCCCGCTCGATGCCCTTCACGACACCCCCCATCTCGTCAATCTTGCGGAAGTAGTCGCGCGCGCCTTCTTCCATCTGATTGGTCATCGCTTCGACGAAGTAGCTCCCCCCCAGCGGGTCGACGGTGTTGGCGACCCCGGTCTCGTAGGCGAGAATCTGCTGCGTGCGCAGGCTGATCTCCACCGCCTTCTCGGTGGGGAGCGCCAGCACTTCGTCCATCGAGTTGACGTGCAGGCTCTGGGTGCCTCCGAGGACCGCCGCGAGCGCCTCGGTGGTGCAGCGGATGATGTTGTTGTAGGGCTGCTGCAGGGTCAGCGAGCAACCGGCAGTCTGGGTATGGAACCGCACAAGCCACGAGCGCGGGTTCTTCGCGCCGTAGGTGTCGCGCATCGTGCGCGCCCAGATGCGACGAGCCGCGCGGTACTTCGCAATCTCCTCGAAGAAATCGATGTGGCTGTTGAAGAAATGGCTGAAGCGCGGGGCGAATGCGTCCACATCCAGCCCTCGCTCCATACACGCCTCAACATAGGTGAAACCATTCTTGAGGGTAAAGGCGAGCTCCTGGAGGGCGGTACTGCCCGCCTCCCGGATGTGGTATCCGCTGATGGAGATGGTGTTCCACTTCGGCACCCGCCACGTGCAGTATTCAACGATGTCCACGATGATGCGCAGGCTCGGCTCTGGCGGGACAATCCACGTCTTCTGCGCCTGGAACTCCTTCAGCATGTCGTTCTGGATGGTGCCGGTCAGGACTTCAGGAGAGACTCCCTTCCTCTCCGCGGATACGATGTAGAAAGCCAGGAGGACGCCCGCCGGGGGATTGATGGTCATCGAGGTGCTGATTGCGGTGGGGTCGATGCCATCAAAGAGAATGTCTAAATCGCGGGGGCTGGAAATGGCTACCCCGGCACGCCCGACCTCGCCGAACGACCGAGGGTCGTCGCAGTCGTAACCGTAGAGGGTGGGGAAGTCGAAGGCGACGGAAAGACCGGTCTGTCCCTGGTCGATGAGGAACTTGTAGCGCGCGTTGGTTTCCTGGGGAGTACCGAAGCCTGAAAACTGCCGACGCGTCCACAGCCTGCCACGGTACATATCCTTATGCACGCCGCGGGTGAAAGGGAACTCCCCGGGGTCGCCCAGGTCTCGCTCGTAATCCAAACCCTTGATGTCTCCCGGGGTGCAAAGCTCTCTGACGGGGACTCCAGACACCGTAATCGGGTGCTCGACAAAGCTCTTGGCTTCCGCGCGAGGGACTTCCGGCACTTCGCGCGCTTCCGGCCCGCAGCCCTTCGACGGCTTCGCTCCAGCCGCCGCCGATAGGGACCCCTCCGTTTTCGGGCTCTTTGCCATATGCGCCCCCTAGAACCAGGAATTCGTGAAAATTGTAACACAGTCCTCAGACTCCGAGGTAGGAGTGCCGGGTGAAGGGGACGAGGTGTTCTGTGCTACACTTCGACCCGTGAGCGAGATTGCCGCGTACGACCGCTGGCGTATGGTGCTGGAAGACAGAGTCCACGGGGCAAGCGTGCTCATGACGAAGCTCCTCACCATCGCCCAGCACGCCGCCGATGCCCCGCATCCCGAGGCGACGCTGGCTGAGCTTACCGATGAAGTTGCCAAGGCGCATCCTGGTATACCGGCGCTTCTCCATGTCGTGCACCTGCTGCAGGACGCGCTAGGCAAGGCCGGCGACCTGTCTTCCGCCGCGAAGGAGCTGATGGGGCAGATTGAGAAAGATCAGGCGAGAGTGGTCTTGCGGGCGGCCAGACTTATAGCCGAGCGTCCGCGCGTGATGGGGATAAGCTACTCCGGACTGGTCAAGCACGCACTGCTGGCGG
>Ga0172366_10000909_pt1 | contig 22449 bp, 26 predicted proteins | sample LakKivSesite69cm_FD_114533 | JGI IMG/M metagenome (GOLD analysis project Ga0172366, IMG submission 114533) | Sediment microbial communities from Lake Kivu, Rwanda - Sediment site 69cm | ecosystem: Environmental > Aquatic > Freshwater > Lake > Sediment | place: Rwanda: Western Province, Lake...
AACTATTGCAGACCTGATTAAATATAAGACGAAGAATGAAAAATTGGTAAGGAGGGTGGCGGAAACAAAAATTCCAACAAGATACGGCGGGGAATTCAGGTTAATCGGCTACGAGAATGACGTGGATAAAGAAATGCACATAGTGCTTGTGAAGGGTGAAATAAAACCTGAAGATGTTGTGCTTGTAAGGGTTCATTCTGAGTGCTTCACGGGGGATGTGTTTGGCTCTATGAGGTGTGATTGCGGGGAACAATTGCATACTGCCCTGAAGATGATTGAAAAGGAAAAGCAAGGTGTTTTTCTTTACATGAGACAGGAAGGCAGGGGCATAGGGCTACTAAATAAACTTAAAGCTTATACCCTTCAAGATAATGGTAAAGATACCGTAGAGGCGAATATTGCCCTTGGGTTCTCCCCTGACCTGCGCGACTATGGTATTGGTGCACAGATCTTGAGTGACCTTGGCGTGAGAAAGATGAGGCTTTTAACAAACAATCCACGGAAGATAAAAGGACTTGAAGGTTATGGTCTTACAGTGGTTGAGAGGGTACCCCTTGAAATGTCGCCCACAAAAGACAACATTGCTTATCTTAAGACCAAACAGGAGAAGCTTGGTCATATTCTCAATAAAATATAAGGAGTAAATATGATATATGAGGGAAAGCTCAACGCTAAAGGTTTCAAGTTTGCAATAGTAGTGAGCAGGTTTAATAGCTTCATAACTGACAAACTTCTCGAAGGAGCGATTGATGCCTTAAAAAGACACGGGGCGGAAGACAGGCAGATTAGTATATACAAAGTCCCCGGTTCTTTTGAAATACCACTAATAGCCAAGCTCCTGGCGAAAAAGAGAGACATTGATGGCATTATATGTCTCGGTACAGTAATAAAAGGGGGAACATCTCATTTCCATTATATTGCATCCGAAGTTGCAAAAGGTATAGCTCAAGCTTCGCTTGAGAGTGAAAAACCTATCTCCTTTGGTATCATCACCAGTGAAAATATCGAACAGGCGATCGAGAGGGCAGGGACTAAATCTGGAAACAAAGGTTATGATGCGGCAATCTCTGTTATGGAAATGGTAAATCTTTTAAAGGAAAAGGCTTTGTGCGGAGACGTAAAGCAAGAGAGTTAGCCTTGAGAATGCTTTACCAGATGGAAACAAATGGTGATGACCCGGAACTTGCTCTCACTAAATATTGTGAAACCTTTCCTTATCATGCAGACGTTATAGATTATACAAAATTTTTATTATCAGGGGTCTTAAAAGAAAAAGAGACAATAGACAGGTATATAGAGGATACATCTGAGCATTGGAAGCTTGGGAGAATTACTTATGTAGATAAGAATATCTTGAGACTAAGCATATTTGAAATGCTTTTTTCTCCGGATGTCCCTCCAAAGGTTGCAATCGATGAGGCAATCGAATTAGGTAAAAAGTATGGCAATGAAAACTCAAGAGACTTTATCAATGGAGTTTTGGACAGAATTTTAAAAGACTATTATGAAAAGGAGAACAGGGTAAAAAATGATAGCAGATAAGATCTGGATGGATGGAAAGTTTATTAACTGGAATGATGCAAATGTTCATGTGTGCACCCATACACTCCACTATGGTGTTGGTGCATTTGAAGGGATCAGATGCTATGAATGCCATGATGGGAAAAGCGCCATATTTATGCTCAGGGAACATATCGACAGGTTATTCGATTCTGCCCATATCGTACAGTTAGAAATCCCATACAAAAAGAGCGAGATAATAGACCTTTGCAAGGAGATAGTAAGGGTCAATGGCTTTAAAGAATGTTACATACGCCCCATTGCATTTATGGGGGATAGCCAGTTGGGTCTTTATGTGAAGGACTTTAAGGTCAGGGTGGCAATAATAAGCTGGGTATGGGGTGCATATCTCGGGGATGAAGGTTTAAAAAATGGTATAAGGGCAAAGGTGTCTTCCTTTTTAAGAAACCATGTAGATGCCTGTATGTCAAAGGGAAAGATCTGCGGACACTATGTAAATTCCATTTTAGCAAAGAGAGAGGCGATATCAGCAGGATATGATGAAGCAATAATGCTCGATACAGAAGGTTATGTGTCTGAGGCAAGCGGGGAAAATATTTTTATTGTACGGAAGGGAAAGATAAAAACAACCCCCCTTACATCAATACTACCGGGAATAACAAGAAGCGCCGTTCTTAAAATTGCATCTGATATGGGGTCTGAGGTGAAAGAGGAGCGGTTTACAAGGGATGAACTCTATATTGCTGATGAAGTCTTTTTCACAGGCACTGCAGCAGAGGTTACACCTGTGAGAGAAGTAGATAGCAGAAAGATTGGAGAAGGAAAACCGGGGCCTGTCACCCTTAAGATTCAAAAGAAATTTTTTGAAGTAGCGCGGGGCATGCATAAAGAATATGCAGATTGGCTCACGTATCTGTAACTACTTTCGCATAGGGCATGGAGCTAAGAGCCTGGAGCCAAAGATTTAAACCCTACGCTCTCTGCTCCCTGCAAGCATTACCATACTATTTAAAAAAACCATGACCCACATCATTATCGACGGATATAACTATTTACACAGGATAAGGTCTTCAGGCATGCAAGATGGCTCCAATTTTGATATGCAAAGAAGATATCTACTTGAAAAATTGGTGCAGTACAAGAAACAGAGAAATGTCAAAGTAACAGTGGTGTTCGATGCCTATAACAGCTTTTCCTTAAATAGACAAAGAGAAAACTATAAGGGTATTAATGTTGTATATTCAAAGGAGCATGAAACCGCAGATGATGTTATTATAGGATGGATTCGGGAAAAAAGATCAGGGATTGTTGTGGTTAGTTCCGACCGTGCCATTATAGATGAAGCAAAAAAATACAGTGTTCCGTTTATCACACCTCTCAGAATGGAAGAAGCAATAGATGGGGATTATCCAGATGATGAAGAGGAAAGAGATACAGAGAAAAAAGGGAATCCGAGAAGGCTTCCAAAAAGATTAAGAAAGGTTAAAAAAACAATAGATAAAATATAATCTCAGAAGAAACATATACAAAACAGGTCTTGACAGCACGCCATAAAAGACACAGAATATTTAATAAATAAAACAATATGAGAGGATAAAATATGTTAGTGCGAGATATAATGACCCATAATGTGATAACAATAACCAGCGACACCTATGTCCTTGATGCCGAGCGAACAATGGAGCTTCACAAAATTGACCGTCTACCGATAGTTGATAAGGGAAAGCTGGTAGGGATTGTAACCAAAGACGATTTATTAAAGGCAAGTCCCTCATCAACTACTCCATATAATCAGCGGCAACTCTTCTATCTCATGTCAAAACTAACCGTAAGGGAAATTATGAAAACAGATGTAGTTACGGTAACAGCCGATACTACTATAGAAAAGGCAGTGGCAATTGCTCAGAAGAATCGGGTTGGATCCCTTCCGGTTGTTGATGGAAAAAGAATTGTGGGGATATTAACCACAAATGATGTCTTTTACAAAATCCTGAATCCCCTTCTGGGGATAGGAGAAACAGGTAAACGCATTACTATATATGGGGCTGGAAAGAAAGAAGAGATACAGAAGGTTCTGGACTACGTGAATAAAACAGGCACAAAGATAAAAACCTTTTGGTTTCCTGCTGATCCAGAAAAGAAGGATCTCATCCTTCACCTGGATACAGATGATGCTACACCTATAATTTCAGGGCTCAAAGAAATGGGATACTCAGTAGACCTCAGAGAGTTCTCTGCATAAAAGATAGATACTGTGACAAAACCCTTTTTTATTAATAATAGGTAGATTTCGCAAGAGTACGAAATCATCGTGGAGGAAGAAAGAGATAGTTTGTTACACCTACTTATCAAGCATATGACGCACAACAAAAAATTGCAGATTACGGAAGGAAATGTAGTATAACGTCACAACTCATTTGCGCTATGGAGTGTAGTGGAATTACAGTCGGGTATCGTCTTGTTAGGCGAAATAAAATTACCCGATATTAGATATTTTTCTCCAAATTTCTTCACCGTTAAAATGTGCAATAATTTCATCTAATAATTCATGCCGAGATGACTTTGTCCTGAGGGGATGTCCTATTAGTTTGCCCAGTTCTCTTATTTGTTTTACAGAAAGTTGGCTAATTTGAGATTTTAAATCTAATGGTTTATCTCGGCACTCCTTTAATTTACTTACAAACCTTTCATCAATTTTTATTTTGGAGGCATTTTTCTTTTTTCGAGGATGATAAGGGGACGTCAGGTAAATTAAAATCCTACCACCTAACCGTTCAATTCTATCAACTTCTTTTTTGTTAAAATATTGTAGCAGAAGTTGCTTCAGTTCGTTGGATGCTGGCTCTCCAGCATTATGATGAATTTCATGCTTTGGCATGATATGCCTCCATTCTTTCTAAGACTCTGTTAGTAATATTAATAAGACACTCCTCAATAGTTGGTTGACCCGATGTTTTCCGTTTGAATTCATATCGAGAAAATTTCGTTGATTCAGCAAGGAAACGAGCTATTGCATCAAGCCGTGGAATTACCCCAATAAGTGAGTGATCACCCAAGATTTTTTTCTCTATCGGCTCCAAATCAAATTGTATGCTTTGCTGAAGCCTCCCCTCCGCTGATTGTTGAGAATAGACCTTTCCACCGGGGAGTCCCCCTGTTCGATTAATTGCATTAAGAACATAGCCCAAAAGCCTTGGACGGTCACCAGAGGGAATTTGTTTAACCCATCTTAAAAGACGGGGCATTCCATAAACGGATATAGCATCAGGAATCGTAACCGGCAAATAGAAAGAGCATGCTCTCAACATAGCTTGAGTAAGAAACATCTTATTAGGGGGGCAGTCAATCAAAATGTAATCAAATTTGTCGAAGCCATTCAAAAGTTGCTTGCAATAAAGAAAGAGTTCATTTATGCGTCTCGTTTCATCCCCCACGAGGCTCTTTGCAATTTCCATGTCCATAGTATCCACGTCAAATGATCCCCGAATTATATGCAGACCTTTTGGACTCAGAGTATCTGGAACTCGAAAAACATAATTATCAATTTTAGTCTTCTTCAAAATTGTCCATTTTGAAGGCTTCACTAAATTGTAGATGGTCAGTTCTGTCTTGCTAACTTCATCGGGATCGAAGCCCACAGACAAGGACAAACTACATTGAGGGTCAATATCGAAAAGAAGAACCCGTTTACCCGTAATTTCCGTAAGGTAATATCCAAGAAGGCAAACTAGTGTGGTTTTACCAACACCGCCTTTGTAGTTTGCAACGCATATTGAGCCTGGATGTTTATCAGCAATGAAGGCCTTAAGTTCAGCAGCTTTTTGGGGAGAAATTAATGTTCCCATATTTTATCCCTCCTAATTTAAGCTTACCCCTCTATTATTTTATTTAACCCTGTTTTTCTTCACTTCACGTGATATGTGCCACCCCCATGTAGGATTGATCGACATCTCATCACCCGAATAAGTGTTATGTATCAATTTTACGAGATCGGTGTTTATAAATTCCAACTTGGCATCTGAAATAGCTTTGCTCGATCCATCTTTTCCTATTCCATAGCCTTCTACAAGGCATGACCTTATAGAAGATTCCTTTACATTTATCCCACCTTCATCTAAAAGAGCAGAGATCACCTTGCGGGACATTGGCGAAAGCTTTTCCCATTTAGAGTTAAACCGATTATCAATAGCTGGCCCCATAAAGGGGAACTCGGTAGAAGCCAGCCATGATTCAATTTGAGTGATGATTTCAGATTCTTTTTTTATAGGTTTTGGATTTACAATAAGCGAAGTCATCGCACCTTCTAATCGGACTTTTTCGTCTTTAAATACTAATATAGGTATTTCTACCCCTTCCAATTGACAACGATAAGCTAATATCGCAATTTCTTGATTGACCCAAACAGATGATCTATACCCCCATTCCTTGTTACCATTTGTTATAACAAGTCCTCGTTCATGCATAAAAGATATTAAGCCAGAGCATATTCTAAGTCCTTCAAAAATATTTTTTGCTAAAGTATCAAGACTATGCACATATTCTGCAAAATATGCCTTGAAGCCTTGCTTTGAATCAACAAGTTTTTTGACAAAAGCTCCGATCCTTTTTTCTTCTTCTGTTTGCTGGCCACAACTAACAAATATTAGTTTATCGGTCATCTCAGATGTCCTTGTCGATAAAACATTTATGGGACTAACTTATATAAAAAACTACACCTATAGTAGTTTTTCGATATAGAAGTTCTTAGAATATCAATTCTCTTACTATACCTGCCCCTCTTTTATCCATTCTCCTCCAATTTTATTTAGATTTCAAGTAGAAAATCGCCGGCTAAACTATCAAATGCCGGTTGAAATGTTGTACTCCTGAAAAAAATGACAAAGGCTATGTTACAGGAAGAAGCTGATAGTTTATCCAACGATGTTTGATAGACAAAATCCTGACTTTTGAGTTATAGCCAATGCAACCAATCAAACTAATAGGATTATTCTGACCCCTCCCTGACTTCTGTATTCTGAATACTCTGCTATGGTTCAATCCACTCACCAATATCTTTATGCCTGATGGTATTCTTCAGGATTTCCTCTCTTCTCTCAAGGAACCTGTTCTTCATGCTCCTCAGCCATTCCTTATGCAAGAGCATATGCTCTGGACTGCCGAATATGCCCTCGTCTTTTATTTTTATTCTTTTACCATATTCATCGATTGAAAAATGGCCATGGCAGAGGGTGCAGATGAATTTTCCCTTTTCCATCCTGACAATTTCGCATCCACAAAAAGGACAACCATATCTGTTCTTGATCATTTCTCTGGAGAAAAGAATCTTTCCCAGCCGCTTTGCCTTTTCTATATTTCTTTCATCTGTAAGTATCTCCCCGGGCAAGGCGGCTCTAATGTTTAAACTCGCCTTTATATTAAGCCCGAGAAAGGATGCAAAACTCATCAAGGTGTGAGGAGCTACCCCTACCCTCTCCTTAACACCATAAATATTTACAAGAATACATGGTTTGTTGTAAGTCTTTTCAATAAAATTATAAAAGAGAAGGCCTCTATCCAGTATTCTCTTGAATATGCTGTGGGCACCAAGAAAATATACAGGTGAAGCAACAATAATTGCATCTGATTGGGCAATATGGTTTAGCAAAAATTCCATATCATCTTTGTTTGGACATGGTTTATCCATTATACATCCATAGCATGCCCTGCACGGCAATATCTCAAGGGACGGCATTCTTATAAGGTGAAGTTTATGATCAAGATTAATGTGTCTCGATATCTCCTTGACAAATACCTCGCAGTTCCCAATTTTTCTTGGAGAACCAATAAGACCTAAAATCAGTTTTGAGTTAGGAGTTCGGAGTTCGGAGTTTTTAAATGACTGCCTCTTTGCTTCTTGCTTCATCCTATCTAACATCATTGCCTCCAGATAATTAATTATGGATAGAACAGAATTATACTAAATTTATAATGAATTGTAACTATTCATTATTCACTCTTTACCGATTTAAATGTGTTGATAATAAAAGGGTTTTATGGTAAAAAGCATGTGTGCCAAAAAATACAAATATAAACCCGATTAACAAAAACATATTTATATGGTTGTTTATTATCCTTTTTGGTCTTTTTATCTTCAATGTTTACTATAAACCAAAAAAGACTTATGAGAATGTAATCTTTAGCGATTTTATTGAGGCTGTCCAGACAAACAAGATTCTTTCTATAACGATCCAAGGCAAGAATATTATCGGTCTATACAAAGATGGTAAGGAATTTAAGAGCTACGCTCCTGATGACCCGGAACTTATGAAGATGTTGCGGGAATATAACGTGAAAATAAATGCGAAACCGGATGAAGAATCAGGAATATGGCAAAATATACTTGTCTCATGGTTTCCAATGTTGCTTCTGATAGGGGTCTGGATCTTCTTTATGAGACAGATGCAGGGAGGCGGCGGCAAGGCAATGGCATTCGGTAAAAGCAGGGCAAGGCTTTTCACAAACAAGGGCAATAAGGTTACCTTTCAAGATGTAGCTGGCATTGAGGAGGCAAAAGACGAACTGCAGGAGATTATAGAGTTTTTAATCGACCCAAAAAAATTTACAAAACTTGGCGGAAGGATACCGAAAGGTGTGCTCCTGGTCGGCCCACCAGGTTCAGGCAAAACCCTGCTTGCGAAAGCAATCGCAGGGGAAGCGGATGTACCTTTTTTTAGTATAAGTGGTTCAGATTTTGTTGAAATGTTTGTTGGTGTGGGGGCCTCCAGGGTTAGAGACCTCTTTAACCAGGGCAAAAAAAATGCACCATGTATCATATTTATAGATGAGATAGATGCTGTGGGCAGGCACAGAGGCGCAGGTTTAGGCGGGGGGCACGATGAAAGGGAACAGACCTTGAATCAACTCCTTGTTGAAATGGATGGCTTTGAATCAAATGAAGGGGTCATTATTATGTCAGCTACAAACAGACCTGATGTTCTTGACCCTGCTCTTTTAAGACCAGGGAGGTTTGATAGACAGATAGTTGTTCCTATCCCTGATGTAAGGGGTAGAGAGGCCATATTAAAAGTTCATACGAGGAAGACCATCCTTTCTCAGGATGTGGATTTATCGATCATCGCGAGGGGAACCCCCGGATTCTCAGGGGCAGACCTTGAGAATCTTGTAAATGAAGCTGCCCTTCTTGCAGCGAGGAAGAGTAAAAAAGAGATCGAGATGGAAGATTTTGAACATGCAAAAGATAAAGTGCTTATGGGGGTTGAGAGAAAGAGTATGATAATACCCTATGAAGAAAGAAAAAATGCTGCATACCATGAAGCCGGGCATGCGCTTGTTGCAAATATGATACCTGGTTCTGACCCTATACACAAGGTCACTATCATACCAAGAGGCATGGCATTAGGCATCACACAACAACTCCCGATAGATGAAAGACACACTTATCCTAAGGAATATCTGCTTGACAATATTACTATTTTACTTGGCGGAAGGGTGGCGGAAGAAATTGTTCTTAATCATGAGACAACCGGGGCGGGCAATGACATAGAAAGAGCGACAGAAATAGCAAGAAAAATGGTGTGTGAATGGGGGATGAGCGAAAAGCTTGGACCCCTGAACTATGGTAAAAAAGAGGAACACATATTTCTTGGTAGGGAAATTACACGGCACAGAGACTTTAGTGAAAATACAGCCCAGGAGATAGATGGAGAGCTAAGAAAAATAGTCACTGGCTGCTTCGAAAGGGCAAGGGGAATTGTTATAAAGAATATAGATGCATTACATGCCATTGCCAATAAACTTTTAGAAAAGGAAGTGCTTGATGGCCAGGAAATAGAGAATATCATCAGGGAAAGTACAAATGGCAAGGGAGATAATATGTAAAGATAGACCTCTCATCATGGGGGTTCTGAATGTAACACCCGACTCCTTTTATGATGGTGGGAAGTTCTATGCACCGGAAGAAGCGATAAAACATGCCCTGAAAATGGTTGAAGAAGGGGCAGACATAATAGATGTGGGTGGAGAATCTACGAGACCCTTTTCTGAGCGTATTTCTCCTGAAGAAGAGCTAAAGAGGGTCATCCCCGTAATAGAAGGCATACGGGCAAAATCAAACGTTGTAATATCTATAGATACATATAAAACAAAAATTGCGAAAGAAGCCGTAGAAACAGGTGCCGATATGATAAACGATATAAGCGGACTCAGATTTGATAAAGATATGGCAAAAGTAGCCGGCGAACTTGGAGTACAAGTAGTTATTATGCATATGAAAGGTACTCCTGAAGATATGCAAGAAGATCCATATTACGATGATGTAATAACCGAAATAAAAAACTTTTTCATTGAAAGGATGGCATATGCAAAAAAGTGTGGAATAAAAGAAGACAATATCATCCTGGACCCGGGTATTGGTTTTGGGAAAAGGGTAGAAGATAATCTTAAAATCATTAAAATGCTCCAAAGTTTTAAAGATTTTGGCAGGCCTGTTCTTATTGGCACTTCCATGAAAACATTCATAGGAAAGGTTACGGACTCACCATTGAAAGAAAGAACCGATGGCACCCTCGCAAGCATAGCAATCTCTGTTTGGAATGGAGCAGATATCATAAGGGTTCACGATGTGAAAAAGGCAAGAAGGGTAGTCAAACTTGTGGATGCTATAAGGAAATCATGCTAACACTCGTAAGGTGGCAGGACATTTTAGACATACTGGTTGTTTCCTTTATAATCTACAGGACATTCCTGCTGATAAAGGGGACAAGGGCAAGCCAGCTTATTGTTGGAGTTATTATAATTTTCTTTGTATTTTACCTCTCAAAGAAGCTTGAACTGTTTACTCTCGGATGGATTCTCAATAACTTTGTTGGCTCTATCATACTTGTTATAGTGGTGATATTTCAAAATGACATAAGAAGGATGCTTCTCGCATTGGGGAGAAGCCCTTTTTTTAAAAAGATCAGCTATGTAGAAGAAACGTTATTTTACGATGAGTTATCAAAGGCGTGTATAATTATGAGTAAAAGGAAGATAGGCGCACTAATCGTGATAGAGAGGGAGGTTGGGCTGGAAGAGTTTATGGAGATTGGTATGCAGATAGATGCTCACGTGAATACCGAACTCATATTGAGTATTTTTCAACATGCGTCCCCTTTGCATGATGGCGCAATGATCATAAGAGAGGGTAGGATCAGGGCAGCAAGTTGTATACTTCCTCTCACCCTGAAGGACGATATTGATAAAAGCCTTGGTACAAGACACAGGGCAGCCATTGGCATAACCGAGGTAACGGATGCTGTTGCAGTTGTGGTATCAGAAGAGAAGGGTAAGGTCTCCTATGCTTACAAGGGGGAAATATTTACTAATATAGGCATGGATGAGCTCAAAAAAAGGCTGAAAGAGTTGCTAAAATAAACCTTGAAAAAGAGGTTTAAGGAAGCCAGCAGTACAGGGAATATGAATGGACATTATTAGAAAATACATACTTAAAGACCTGACACTAAAGATTCTTTCTCTTATACTTGCCGCCATGCTGTGGTTCGCTATTTCCTATATTGGCGAGTCGAAGATGAGTATCTCAGTGCAAGTTTCTACCGACAATCTTAGCAAAAATTATATAGTCAAAAAGATGGACACAGAGGATGTGCTTGTTACAATAAATGGCCCCGTATTAATACTTAAAAATTTAAGGGCCCGGGATATAAAGGTATCGGTTGACCTGTCAAATGTGAATGAGGGTCGCCATATCTTTAATTTAAAGAGGAGTGACATAAGGGTGCCAAAAGGTATAAATGTAGAGAATATAAAACCTGATTATGTTGCGATAGAAGTAGAAAGGGCTCTGGAGAAAAGGTTGAGAAGTATTGTAAGATTGGATAAAAAATGGATTGGTATATACAGAATAAAATCCTGGTATCCTCATTATATAAATGTAGAAGGCTCCAGGGGGTCATTGGAGAATAAGGATTCTATAGAAACGCTTTTAGTAGATGGTCAATTGAAGAATGAAGAAGAAGAACTGGATGTCTCTCTGGATACAAAGGATATGCTGGTGAAAAGGCTTAAACCTGAAACCATAAGGGTTATTTTAAAGAAATATTAATGTGAAAAAGAGATTATTCTGGGTAGCGAAAAATATCTTTCGGAGGAACTAAATGCCTAAATTAATGGTGAACATAGACCACGTTGCAACACTGAGAGAAGCAAGGGGTATCTACTATCCTGACCCTGTATATGCAGCAGGCATGGCAGAAATGGCAGGGGCGTCAGGTATAATTGTCCATTTGAGGGAAGATAGACGTCATATCAAGGACAGGGATCTAAGAATCCTGAGAGATGTTGTAAAAACAAAACTAAACCTTGAGATGGCAGCTAACCCGGAAATGATAAAAATAGCAAGGGATATAAAACCTGATATGATAACCCTTGTCCCGGAAAAGAGAGAAGAACTGACAACAGAAGGCGGACTTGACGTTGTAACGTTTTCAGATAAACTTAAAAAAACTATAGAAAAGATAAAGGAAAAAGGGATCAAGGTGAGCCTTTTTGTCGATCCAGAAGAATCACAAATTGTTACAGCCCATAAAATTGATGCAGATATGATCGAGATCCACACAGGGGCATATAGTGATGCTCAAAGCGAAAAGGCAAGAGAAGAGGAGTTAAAAAAGGTAATGCTTTCTGCAGCAAAAGGCAAGAAGCTGGGACTTGGAGTTAATGCAGGACATGGTTTACATTATCACAATGTGAGGGAGATAGCATCTATTAGAGAGATTGATGAGCTGAGTATAGGACATAGTATAATTGCAAGAGCAATATTTGTAGGACTTGATAGAGCAATTCGTGATATGATTGAGTTGATCAGGAGATAGGGTATAGGGTTTAGGTCTTGGGAGTAATAATGATTGGCATTGATCTGGTTGATGTTTCAAGAATCGCGAGGGTTATTAAGAAACATGGCAATAGATTTTTAGATAAGGTATTCACAGAGGAAGAGATTCAATATGTAAAGGGAATGAAAAGAATGCACGAATCCCTTGCCGGAAGGTTTGCTGCCAAAGAAGCTTTTATGAAGGCTTTTGGCAAGAGGTTGGTATGGAAAGATATTAAAGTATTACAGGTAAAGGGAAAACCCTTTATACACTTTCACGGGAAAGACTATCAGGGGGTAAGTATATCTCACGAACAATCTTATGCGGTATCGGTGGTGGTTATATATGGTAGTCATTCAGGGAATGAATGAAGTACAGGCTATGAACATGGTTTGGAATATGAAACTTATTTATAGCGTGGAGCGTGGAGCTTAGTGCATAGAGTTTAAACTCTTAACCCCCTGCTCTTTGCTCTCAGCTTGTATCAAGGGGAGGTTGGACATGAAGGTGCTCTCACCTGAGAGGATGGCAAAATACGATGAATATGCTATAAAAACATGGGGAATTCCATCTTCTGTGCTTATGGAGAATGCTGGAAGAAATACATACAGGCTCACAAAGGAACGTTACCTTACAGGAATGAGATATATAGTTATCGTTTGCGGGAGAGGAAACAATGGAGGAGATGGGTTTGTAGTCGCAAGGTATGCAAAGAGAGACGGGTTTCAAACAAAAGTTTTTCTCCTCTGTAAGGTTCATGAGCTAAAAGGAGATGCGGCTCTAAACATGAAATTATATGCATTTATTGGCGGAGAGATAATAGAATGTGTTGATAATTTAGATATAGATATAATTAAAGAAGGGATTAAAAACGCTGATATCATAGTAGATGCAATTTTCGGAACAGGCCTCTCAAAAACCGTTAAAGGTATGGAAAGATACGTTATAGAGGAGATTAATAAATCGGAAAAGCCTGTCATCTCCATTGATATTCCTTCAGGTATTGACGGGAAAACGGGTATCCCCCTCGGGTGTGCTATCAAAACTACCCATACCTTCACATACGGTTATCCAAAACTCGGCCAGATTCTGTATCCTGGTGCATACTATACAGGCAGACTCACAGTTGTTGATATCTCTTTACCTGCCCCTGCAGAGGATAAACTTGGTATAGATGGTTATCTGATTGATGGCGATATGTTGAGGGAAATCTTAAAACAAAGAATGCCATGGGCACATAAAGGAACATTCGGCCATGCAGCGGTTATCGCCGGTTCAACTGGCAAGACAGGAGCAGCCTATATGGCATCAACTTCTGCTTTAAAAATTGGTGCAGGCCTTGTAACACTCATCATACCTGAGAGTCTGAACAGTATCATGGGGGTGAAGCTTACTGAGGTGATGACGTACCCCGTAGAGGATAAAGGAAAGGGTTTTTTCACTCTTTCCTCATATGGAAAGATTATGGAATTTTTAGAGGATAAGGATGTTATCATCATGGGTCCCGGCCTTTCACAGCAGGGAGAGACGATGAAACTTGTGAGAAAGCTATACACTGATGTGAATAAACCCTTTGTTATAGACGCTGATGGTATAAATGCCTTCAAGGGACATCTGGATTTAATTAAACGTGTCAAGAGGGATGCAGTATTTACCCCCCACCCTGGAGAGCTTGCCCGTATCATGGGTGTCACGCCAGATGATATAAATATGGATAGAATTAGCGCTGGGCGAAAATTTGTAATAAATACCGGGGCAAACCTTGTATTAAAAGGTGCAAGGACTATCGTGTTCAGTGCCGATGGGGAAATCTTTATAAATCCTACAGGCAATACAGCCCTTGCAAAAGGCGGAAGCGGAGATATACTCACGGGTTTCATAGGTGGATGTATTTCTCAGGGTTACTCTGTAATTGAGGCATCCTTGTTGGGAACTTACCTCCACGGGTATATGGCTGACAGATGGGTTGAACACGGCACTGATATTGATCTTCTCGCATGTGACCTGCTTCCCGGATTAGGTGAGGCTATAAGGGAAATTAGGGATGGAAAGGATAGAATTTATATCGAGAAGTCCCTCTGATACATGGGACATAGGGGAACATATTGGAAAATATGCAAAATGTGGCGATCTTTATGCCCTCTATGGTGAGCTTGGCGCTGGTAAAACACAACTGGTAAAGGGTATTGCAAGGGGTATCGGGGTGAAGGATTGGCTATATGTTGTGAGCCCCTCTTTTACAATAATGAATATATATGAGGGTAGATATAACCTTTACCATGTGGACCTTTACAGAATTGAAATGGGAGAGGCAGAAACCCTTCAGATGGAAGAATTTCTTGATAATGGCATAATTGTGGTAGAATGGGCAGAGAGGACAAACTGGTGGAATGGTGTAATAAAGATTTATATAGAGAGTACTGGAGAAGAGGAGAGAAAGATTGTAATTATTAAACAATAAGCTATCAGCATTCAGCTATAAGCAAGAGGCTTGAACGAATTTATTGAATTAAGATACAAATGCTAAAAGCTAACAGCTGATAGCTAATGGCTAATTTTATGGAGGTAAAAGATGCTTGTCGTACAGAAGTATGGAGGAACTTCAGTAGGAGATCTTGAGCGATTAAAGAATGTGGCAAAAAAGGTGATAGAATATAGAGAAAGAGGCGACAGATTGGTTGTTGTTATATCTGCTATGGCCGGAGAAACGGATAGATTGCTCAATTTAGCGCACAGCATTAGTAAATTTCCTGATGAAAGAGAAGTTGATGTATTGATTTCTACTGGTGAACAGGTAATGTCTGCCCTTCTTGCTATAACATTAAAAACAATGTTCTGTGATGGTATATCAATGCTTGGTTATCAGGTACGAATAGTAACGGATTCGAGTCATAACAAGGCAAGAATCTCAAAAATAGAAAAAGAAAAAATTGTCTCGGAACTCGATAAAGGCAGAGTAGTAGTAGTGCCAGGGTTCCAGGGGGTTGATGAACATGGCAACATCACTACCCTGGGGCGAGGTGGTTCTGATACAACAGCAGTGGCCTTAGCGGCAGTTCTTAATGCAGATTTATGTGAAATATATACAGATGTTGATGGTGTCTATACAGCAGACCCTAACATATGTGAGAAGGCAAGGAGAATTAATAAAATATCATACGAAGAGATGCTCGAAATGGCAAGTCTTGGAGCAAAGGTTTTACAGACAAGGTCTGTTGAATTTGCTAAAAGGTATAATGTACCTATCCTCGTAAAATCTTCTTTCACAGAAGGTGACGGAACACTTGTATGCAAGGAGGTGTTATCAATGGAAAAAATGGTTGTTACAGGTATTACCCACAGTAAGAATGAAGCAAAAATAACGGTAAGCAGGGTCCCGGATAAACCAGGTATTGCATCAAAGATATTTACCGCCCTTTCTGACGCCAACATTGTGGTGGATGTTATAGTCCAGAATGTAAGCCGTGATAATTTTACAGATATCACGTTTACAACAGCGAAAGCTGACGCAAAAAAGGCATATAACATTATGGAGAAGGTAGCCCATAATATAGGGGCAGAAAAGGTGGCGATCGATGAGAATATTGCCAAGGTATCTATTATTGGGCTCGGGATGAGATCCCATGCAGGTGTGGCGTCCAAGATGTTTACAATCCTTGCAAAAGAGGGGATTAATATTGAAGCAATAACCACATCAGAGATAAAAATTTCCTGTGTGATAGATGGTAAATATGGAGAGCTTGCTGTACGTGCCCTCCATAAAGAGTTTGGTCTCGACGCAGAGGATATTGAGGAGGAGAAGTGAAGGTTGAGTTTTATGATACTACATTAAGGGATGGAGCCCAATCTGAAGACATAGCCTTTTCCCTCAATAACAAGCTCAGGATTACCGAGAGGCTTGACGAATTTGGCATGCACTACATTGAGGGAGGGTGGCCAGGCTCAAACCCTAAAGATCGCGAGTACTTCAAAGAAGTGAAGAAACTTACTCTTAAAAACTCCAAAATAGTTGCTTTTAGCAGCACTCTAAAGGCACATGCACATCCAGAGGATGATGAGATTATAAGGGCAATATTCGAAGCAGATACCGAATGTGTTACAATCGTCGGAAAGACCTGGGACTTGCACGTGAGGGACGCCCTCAGGGTCAGTCTTGATACAAATTTAAAGATGATTGAAAAAACGATAGATTATTTAAAAAGGCATGGAAAGTTCGTACTTTTTGATGCTGAACATTTCTTTGATGGGTATAAGAGAAACAATACATATGCAATGAAAGTTTTAAAAGTTGCAGTAGACGCAGGGGCAGATGTGATAGTCCTTTGCGATACAAACGGTGGCGGCATGCCTTATAAAATCCATGACACTGTGAAGAAGGTTCGTCAAACAGTCAATAAAAGGTTGGGGATACACACCCATAATGATACAGAGATGGCGGTCGCCAATACATTGATGGCTGTGAGCGCTGGGTGCGAACATGTTCAGGGCACTATAAACGGTTATGGGGAAAGGTGCGGTAATGCAAATCTCTGCTCTATCATACCAAACATCGTACTGAAGTTGGGATATAAGGGGATAGATAAGGAAAGGCTGGCAAAGCTTAGAGAACTCTCTCTCTTCGTCGATGAAATGGCGAATTTTATCCCTGATAAACATAGACCCTATGTAGGTGAAAGTGCATTTGCCCATAAAGGCGGGATACATGTAAGTGCAATAAGGAAAAACCCTGAAACCTACGAACATATGAAGCCAGAACTGGTTGGAAATACACAGAGGGTTCTTATCTCTGACCTCTCCGGGGAGAGCAGTATACTATATAAGGCAAAGGAATTTAACATTGACATAGGAAAGGATAAGAAGCTCATTAAAGATGTGGTAAAAAGAATAAAAGAGCTTGAGATGTACGGGTATCAGTTTGAAGGGGCTGAGGGGTCCCTTGAGCTTCTCATTAAGAAGACCCTGGGAATACACAAAAAATACTTTGATCTCGTTGGCTTCAGGATAATGGTGGAGAAAAAGGAAAAGAATCATCCTGTTTCTGAAGCTACTATTTTAGTGAAGGTTGGCGATAGGATTGAACATACTGCAGCCCTCGGTACTGGTCCTGTAAATGCCCTTGACAATGCCTTGCGAAAGGCCCTGTATAAATTCTATCCGGTGCTAAAAGAGATGGACCTGGTAGATTACAAGGTAAGGGTTCTAAGTACAAAGGATGGGACTAAAGCCACAACAAGGGTGCTTATTGAGAGTAGTGACGGGAAACATACCTGGGGAACGGTAGGTGTCTCGGAAAATATTATAGAGGCAAGCTGGCAAGCACTTGTGGATGGCATAGATTATAAATTACTCATAGAAGAGGAGAAGAACCGGTGAAAAGACTTCTGAATATCCGCGATGCAACAAAAGAATTAAATATACTTCGCTCTCTGGAGAGCTACAAGAGTCCCTTTGAGGTAGTAGGAACCTACAGGCTCATCGATGACGGTCTAAGACCTGAGGCAACAGTTATTATAAAAACTAAAAAACAAGAGATGCATGAAGCTTCAACCGGTGTAGGACCTGTTGATGCCCTTGCAAATGTATTAAAAAAATCCCTTTCCTCCATCTTCCCCGTGATTCAGGGTATAAAGCTTGTAGATTTTTCATCGAGAATACATGATACAAAATCAGGCACCTCTGCACAGGTTGAGGTGTCTATTATATTCACCGACGGTAAAGAAATATGGAGCGTGGTTGCAATCTCTGCCAATATCAATATGGCATCCTTTATGGCGCTTTTAGATGGTTTTGAATATGCAATACTCTCGAGAGAGAATAATTACAAACCTTAGAAAACATTATCTTTTCAGCAATCCGTAAATTCAATTTGCATATTATATACTTGACAGCTTTTTACATAATACTATAACCTTATATAACCCGAAAGTAGGTTTTTCCAGACCACCACTATATGTGTATATAAGAAGGTGAATAATGGCTAAAGATAACAGCATTTACTGGAATCCCATCCTTGAGACCCTACCCCAGGAAAAACTCCGAACCCTGCAACTGAAGAAATTCAAGCGTATTCTGGAATGGGCTTACAACAATTCCCCTTTTTACAAAAAACTTTATCATGATAGTGGCCTTGAGCCCGGGGATATTAAGACCTTTGAAGATATTAAGAAGGTTCCCAAGACAGCAAAAGGGATGCTTAGAGATGTGCAAACCAGAGAACCCTTTCCCTATGGGGATATGTTAGCAGTCCCTCTAAAACAGATTACAGAATTCCGTCAGACCAGCGGCACAACCGGCACCCCTGTGTACCAGGCAGATACCTGGCAGGACTGGGAGTGGTGGGCAGAGTGCTGGTCTTATATTTTATATTCCCAGGGTTACAGGGATATTGACCGCGTCTTTATCCCCTTTGGCTATAATATATTTGTAGCATTCTGGGCTGGTCATTATGCGGCAGAAAAGATAGGTTGCGAGGTAGTTCCTGGAGGAGTCCTTGACACTGAAGCAAGGATTCTGAAAATGAAGGAGCTTAAATGTACTGCCTTTATGGCAACACCTACCTATGTGCTGGGGATGGCCAATACGGCAATGAAGATTGGGATTGATCCGAGCAAAGACCTCTATATCAAGAGGATCACATGCGCTGGCGAGCCAGGAGCCAGTATCCCCACTACCAAAAAGCGTATGGAGGAGGTCTGGGGTGCTAAAGTATATGATCATATCGGTGCAACTGAGATAGGGGCCTGGAGTTACGAATGTGCCTATCAACCTGGCGGGCTCCATGTGAACGAGGCCTTCTTTCTTGTTGAGATAGAAGACGTTGAAACAGGGGAAATTATTGAAGAACCTGGTAAAAATGGCAAGATGATTATTACTGCTTTTGACAGAGTAGGAAAGCCCTGTATCAGGTTTGACTCAAAGGATATTATACGCTGGGCCGACTATAAATGTAACTGTGGCCGTACTTTCCGCATTATAGATGGTGGTGTTGTTGGTAGGGCTGATGATATTACCAAAGTTAAAGGAGTGCTCCTTGCCCCCACCGCAATTGAGGACGTTGTGAGAAGCTTTTCTGAACTGGGTGATGAATATGAAGTTATCGTGAGCAAAAAAGGTGACATAGACGATATCCTTCTCAAGGTAGAGATGAGGCCTGGATATGAAGACAAGAAAGATGAGATTTTGGTTCGCCTGAAAGACCAGTTGAGAGTTAAAACAAATCTCGGTTATAAGATGGAGGTTCATCCTTACGGTAGCCTACCACGTTATGAAATTAAGGCAAAAAGATTTAAAGATTTGAGGAAACACTAAAGGGAGGGATGAGCCATGAAAGGAAAAGATAAAATTAACGAGATGGATGTAAAAATAAAGGAGATTCGAAAGACAGCCGAGGAGCTTATGAATCTCGGAAAAGATATTGAAGCTGTGAAGAAGAATTTAGTTCGACTTCTTGCAAGTACAAAGATGTTAGAATTAAACATATGTGATTTGAAAGAGCTTTTATAAGAGAAGAGCAATCTAAATCCAGAGTCTCTTGTTATGTTTGGCATATGATTGACATGCAATAATGTAAGTCTATTAATATGAGGGCGGTTAAAATATGGATAAACGGATCTTATGGTTTGAGGAGCTTGGCAAGGAGTCCAATGACCTTGTAGAAAAGAAATATGCAAATCTTAGTGAGATGAGCCCATCCACAAAATTCAGCCCAGCAATAGCAGGAGGATAACCTGCAACCTTAAAGACTTTTGTTGAGAAACAGGGGCTACTCTACTTCATCGACCCCCGTGACCCTTTTATCAATCACGGGGATCAGAATTCTTCCCGGAACATTTTAATTAAATGGGGCAGCTATCCCTCTCTTTTTCTCCTCTTTTCTCCAGTACTCGATGCGCTCCTTGATGTAGCTCACCCAGCTATCAACATCAGTTCCTTTGTGCCCTTTGGAGACCATGTCCTTCTTGTAAGCTGTCATCACAGGCTCGACAGCCTTTATCCATCTGGCGGCCTCGGCATCGGAAAGGGGTAGAATCTGTCCGCCCACACTCTTGAAGAGGTTCGTCCCCTCTAAATCCATCTCATTCCACAGGGCTGCCTGTTTATCTTTGGTTTCGATGGCCACCTCGGTGAAAATCTTTTGAATATCGGGGGGCAAGTTGTTCCACTTGTTCTTGTTTATGACAAAATAGAAGGTATACCCGGTTCCGAGTTGCCAATTTGCAGTGACGTACTTTATCACCTCTGCGAACTTCCAGTACTTGAGTGTGGAAAGATCTACTATGATACCATCGAGGACCGCTCTTCTCAGTGCCTCGTAGACATCCGGCATTTGAAGGGGTACCGGAAGGGCACCCAGAGCCTTCATGACGTCAGCCATCTGCCCCGTAGCCCTGATCTTAAGGTTCTTCAAGTCCTCCAGGGTCTTGACGGGTTTGCTGATGGTCTCAAGGATCAGTGGGCCTGTAGTGTTCACGTAAAGAACGTGGACGCTGTCCCACTCGCTCGGTTTGAACTTGTTATAGAAGTCACTACTTACCTGGGTCGCTACCCAGCCGCTGGGGAACCCAAGAGGCAGATCAAACACTTCCATCACAGGGAAGCGCCCCCGCGTATAGTCAATGTGAGAAACGCCCATGTCTGTAATGCCCGTGACCACGCCATTGAACATCTGGACCGGATTAAGAAGCGTGCCCCCGGGATAGTAGGTGATCTCTACCCGCCCGTTTGTACGCTTCTTTATCTCGTCGCAAAACCACCCGGTCAGGAGCGACATCTTGTGAGTGGGTGGAAGATAGTTGGCGGCCTTCAGCTTGATAACATCGGCAGCACCAGCAATGGAGTGGGCCGCAAAAACGAAAACAATCAGCAAAAGCAACAACGTTATGCCTTTTCTCATCCTGTACCCTCCTTACGGTATAAGATGTAGCGTTAAAAGTCTTTAGGCAAACCTTATGTAACCTCAATACTCATACGCTGTCGGGATTTTTTTGGCCTTTTCCTGACCCTTCCAGTATTCGATACGTTCCTTTACAAAGCTTAACCAGCTATCAATCTCATTGGCCTTATAACCCTTGGAGATCAGGTCTTTCTTATAATCGTCGATAACGGGCTGTGCAGCCTTTACCCATCTGGCGGCCTCGGCATCTGAGATGGGTATAATCTGGCCACCCTGTTTTGTAAAGTACTCCCTGCCTTCAATATCTATGTTGTTCCACTCAACTGTCCATCGTTCGGTAAACTCTTTGGAAAATTCGTTAATGACCTTTTTAACATCTGAAGGAAGGCTATCCCATTTTTGCTTATTCATGAGCACATAGAAACAATAGGCGCTTCCTACCTTCCATGATGCAGTAACGTATTTTTGCACTTCACCTGTTTTAAAACCCTTCAATGTTTCGAGGGGAAGCAATGCGCCCTCAATAACACCCCTTTTTAGCGAATCGTAAAGGTCTGGTGTCTCAATAGGGATTGGTGTAGCCCCAAGGGCTTTGACTATGTCCCCGAGCCTCCCTGTGCCTCTGAGTTTTAGCCCCTTAAGCTCCTCCAGTGTTTTGACAGGTTTATTAAGCGTCTGGATGACGTTTATAGGAGACGTGCTGAGCATAAGTACATGATACGCATCGAAATCTTTTGGTTTGAATTTGTTATAAAAGTCATTGGCCACATGGCCGGCTATCCAGGCACTCGGATAACCGAGGGGCAACTCCATTATCTCCATGACAGGAAAACGTCCCCTTGTATAAGCTAAATTTGAGAGGCCGATGTCTGCAATACCGGTGGATACGCCTGCAGCTATCTTGGGTGCCGAAAGAAGTGTGCTACCGGTGTACTGGGTTAGCTCTACCTTGCCGGCTAACTTTTTGTTCAGTTCATCACAGAACTTGCCCATCATTACCGAATTCATATGTGTGGGTGGAAAATAATTCGCAAACTTGAGCTTTATCACGTCTGCTGCATAGGTAAAAGAATACGTTAAAAATAGAAGCGAAATAACAAACACGAACAGTACTAATTTTTTTCCCATTTTGATACCCCCTTTTTATTTTTTTTGTTTATTATTGTG
>Ga0172366_10000912_pt1 | contig 22436 bp, 21 predicted proteins | sample LakKivSesite69cm_FD_114533 | JGI IMG/M metagenome (GOLD analysis project Ga0172366, IMG submission 114533) | Sediment microbial communities from Lake Kivu, Rwanda - Sediment site 69cm | ecosystem: Environmental > Aquatic > Freshwater > Lake > Sediment | place: Rwanda: Western Province, Lake...
AAGGAATTGGGCTTAAGTGAAGACTATTCTGGAATAATGATTCTTCCTCAAACCGCTCCTTTAGGAGTAGAGCTTAAAGAATGGCTCGCCAATCAGGATATGATTTTATCTATTGATTCCAGCCCCAACCGAGGAGACCTTTTAAGCGTAGTGGGCATTGCTCGGGAGCTTTGCGCCAAAACTAACTCTAAATTGAAAATTCCAGAGATAAAAATAAAAGAAGATTTGCCTTCTGCGGAGGACCGGGCAAAGGTTCTCATTGAAGATTATATAGGCTGTCCCAGATATGTCGCAAGGATAATAGAAGGAGTAAAAATCGCGCCCAGTCCGGAATGGATGAGGAAGCGTTTAGAGGCAAGCGGGATTCGCTCCATTTCCAATATCGTGGACATAACTAATTATGTTATGTTGGAGTTAGGTCAGCCCCTTCACGCCTTTGACCTTGAGCTATTACGGGGTAAAAAAATTATTGTTCGGAGAGCAAGCGCCGGGGAAAAATTCACTACCCTGGATGGCATAGAAAGGACTTTATCCGAAGAGATTCTTTTAATCTGCGATGGAGAGGGACCAGTGGCGGTTGCGGGAATTATGGGCGGAGCTGATTCTGAGGTGAGCGGACAGACAGCCAATATCTTGTTAGAGAGCGCGTTTTTTGACCCGGTAGTGATTCGCAAAGGCGCGATTCAGTTAGGAATGCAGACTGAAGCCAGCAAAAGATTTGAAAGAGGGGTTGACCCGCGGTTCACTGATTTTTGCGCGGACCGGGCTGGGCAATTATTCCAAGAGCTTGCGGGTGGAAAGGTTTTAAAGGGAAAAATTGATGTTTATGAGAAATTATTTAGCCCGGAGCCAATTCGCTTCCGAACCAACCAGGTAAAACGAATTTTAGGCTTCAGCATAGAGCCGAAACAAATTGAGCAGAGCTTTAAAAGCCTGGAGATGAAGGTGGAAAAGAAAAATGGGGAGGGATTTATTATTACCCCTCCCTCCTTTAGAGGGGATATAAAACAAGAGATAGACCTGATTGAAGAAGTCGCAAGATTATATGGATACGAAAAAATTGAGCCAGAGATGCCGGAGTTTAAAATGCAGGCTCTTAAGAGGTCAAAAAAAGAACTGCTCCGGCGCAGATTAAGAACCGTCTTGGTTCAGTTAGGATTTTCAGAAGTCCTCAATCTTAATTTTCAAGGTCCCAAAGACCCATCTTATCTCGGTCTTAAAGAGGATGACCCTAAAACCAAGCCGGTTAGAATCTCTAATCCCCTGGCAGAAAATTCTGCTTACCTCAGAACCAGCTTGATTCCGGGCTTGATTTCCAATCTTGCCTTTAACCTTGCCCGACAACAAGCGCGGGTGAAAATTTTTGAGCTTAATAAAGTGTTTTTCCCCTCAGAAAAAACAGGGGAATTGTTAAATGAGAGAGAGTCGCTTGCGGGTCTGCTTGCTGAGCAAGAGGTGAAATCGCTCTGGCAAATCAGCTGTTCCGAGGGAGGATTTTATGAGCTAAAGAGGGCGGTGGAGCTAATTTTGGAGCAGTTAAAATTTACAGGCGCCAGAATAGAGCCAGTGAGCGATGTTCCTTATTTATTACCGGGCAAGACCGCAAAAATTATGCTCGGAAAGGACCGGGCAGGAGCATTAGGAGAGGTTAAGCCGCTGGTGTTAAAAAATTTTGATTTGAGCCCTCCGGTTTTTATTTTTGAGCTTGACATTGAATTGCTCTTAAGCTATGAAAGAAAAGCAGGGGGCGCTTTTATCCCGAGTCGCTATCCCGGGGCTTATCGGGATATATCGCTGATGATAGGTGAGGAGCTGCCTCATCAGGCAGTGATAATTGCGATTCGGGGACTGCATAATGAGCTGATAAGCGCGATTGAGCTATTTGACATTTACCGGGGGAAGAAATTGCCTTCTGGGAAAAAGAGCTTGGCTTATAGAATCTGGTATCAAAGTCCGGAGCGGACTTTGACCGAGGAGGAGATAAATGCGCTTCACGCCAAAGTAGCGATGAGGCTTAAGGAAAAATTAGGGGCAGAGATTCGTTAGGGATAAGGAGGGGAAGATGACCAAATTAGAGATTATTGACCGGGTTTATGAAAAATTGGGCAGGAGCAAACAGGAGAGCGCAAGGCTGGTGGAAGCGGTTTTTGAGCTGATTAAAACCAGCCTGGAAAATGGGGAGAATGTTAAAGTCAGCGGATTCGGCAAGTTCACGGTTCGGCGTAAAAAGGCTCGTCCGGGAAGAAATCCCCATACCGCAGAGACCTTGACCATCAGCCCCAGGACCGTGGTCACATTCAAAGCCAGTCATATTCTCAAGGCTCAGGTCAATCAAGGCAAATAGAGGCAAAGTTGAAGTCCCAAAAATTTTCTTTAACCCAACTGCCAGATAAAAGATACTTCCGAATCGGCGAGGTCTGTAAATACCTCCGCTTGCCCGCTCATACCCTTCGCTACTGGGAAACCGAATTTGCAGAGCTGGCTCCTCAAAAGACCTCTTCTGGACAGAGAATTTATACCAAACCGGAGATTGAGCTATTGGCTCAGATTAAAAGGCTTTTATATGAAGAAAAATTCACTATCGCTGGCGCTAAAAACTACCTAAAACAATCCAGAAAATTGGGCCCAAACCAGCCCTCTTCCCAATCTTTTTCGTCAAAAAAAGAGACTCAGTTAGGATTTGGCTTTGAGCAAAAAGCGCTGGAAGATAAGTTGAAAAAAACTGTTAAAAAGCTGAAAGAGATAGAAGCGCTGCTTGGCTCTGAATAAATCAGGGCTTGGGGAATAGTAAAATTAGAATAATAAATGATTCCGGCTATGGGAAAGGTTGTTTCTGGGAATAATCTATGTTTAGATAGGTGAGGAATGGCAAGGAAGCCAGAGTTAGGGCAATTATTGGTTGAAGATGGGCTAATCACCTCTGCCCAGCTTCAGGAGGCGGTTCATAATCAGGTGATTTTTGGGGGGAGGTTGGGAAGTAATTTGCTGGAGTTAGGATACATAGATGAGGAAACCTTAGCCCGGTATTTAGCTCGTCAGCATAAGGTCAAGACCCTGCGCTTAGAAGATATTAGCCGAATCCAGCCGGGATTGAATAAGTTGATTCCCAAAAGACTTGCGGAAAAGCATCAGGTCGTGCCTTTTAGATTAGATGATAAAAAATTGTATGTGATAATGTCCAACCCCAGCGAGATGGGCGCACTCAGCGAGTTAAGTTTTGCCACTGGCAAAACTATCATTCCGCTGGTTTTACCGGAGGTTCGGGTGTTTGAGCTGCTCAATAGATATTACAGCATTGGTCGGGAGCTAAGATATATCAATATCGCGATGCTGGAGGCAGAAAGAAGAGATAAGCGGGCACGAGCCATTGCCAAAATTTCTCCGGTAAAAAAGCCAGTAGAGCCAAGCCCCAAAGAAGAGTTCAAGAAGAAGCTTTTAGAGCAAGGCGGTTCGGAGCTGATTGGTGAGCAGGAGTTTGAGAAATTGACCGCAGGGTATTATCAACAGCAGATAGAAAAAGAAAAGCCTGCTTTTCCCACTCCTTTAGAATCAAAGCCTCAGTTGGAGCCACCTGCCCAGCAACAGCCAGTTTATGCTCCAGAACCGAGTCCGAGGCCCGAGCCCCGAGTCGGGGAACAGCCTTATCGGCAGGTGGCGCATAAGTTTTATCGGGAATTGGTCAAAGCAGAGCTTGATAAAATTATTCCATCTAAAATTTTACAAGATTTTTTGAAAAATTATGTGCTACATGAGCTAAAAAATTTTGTGCTTCCTCTCAAGCAGTTAGCTAACTTTTTATCTAAAGAGGTGGGGCTAAACAGGCAAAAATTGGACCAGCTGGTTGAAAATATCTCTAAGCTGGAAACCGAGCTGGGAGTGATGCTGGTCAAGCCGGAGGAGGAGATTCCGATTGCTCAGAAGCCAGCGCCCAGCGAGCAGGTCGTGGAGCTGGAGGAATTGGTGGAATTAGTGCCGGCTTCAGAGGAGGCGCCTGTGGAATATCTGCCGGAGCCAGAGTTGATTCCAGAAGAGGCAATAGAAGAAGCAGAGCCAGAGATTGCCGAGCTCAGCTTTGAGCAGGCCACAAAGGAGTTAATGGAAAAGACCAAGGACCGGGACGAGCTGGCAAGAGCGGTGTTAGGCTTTGCGAAAGGTTTTTTCAAGAGAGCGGTGCTATTTACGGTTCGGGCGGAGCAGGTCTTTGGCTGGTATGGTTTTGGCTCTGGAATCACTTTTCGCCAGGTTCAAAAAATTTTGATTCCGCTCAGCCAGCCAAGCGTTTTCAAGACCGTGGTGGACGCCTCCTGCCATTATTTGGGACCGCTGGCGAATCTGTTTGAAAATCAAAAGTTTCTTTCTGCATTAGGCGGAGCCAAGCCCAATAGCGTGTTCTTGATTCCGATTATCTGGCAGGCAAAGGTGGTTTATATTTTATATGGCGATAATGGAGATGGGGAAAATGTGCCGTTTGATATCGGCGAGCTTTTGATTCTTGCGCAAAAATTGCCACTGGCGATTCAGCATCTGATTGAGGAGAAGAAAAAACAATACCAGCTGATTCAGGGAGGAAAGGAATAATTTTGGGCTCTCTGATTTATCTCAGGCTTGACTTGACCAAAGATAGGACAATTGATAAAGTAAAAACATAGCGGGGAAAGATGAGGGCTATAAAAATTTTGGGGATATCTTTAGTTTTAATCCTCTGCTTTTTTTCCTGCCAAAAGGAGTCAGAGCTTAAGACCAAGCGAGTTGCTCCTGAGACTATGATTGAGCGATATAATGATGCGCTCCGCTGGAGCCTGTATGACCAGGCAAAAAATTTTTTGATGCCAGAAGCCCAGACTGAATTTGATGAGTTCATAAAAGGGATAAAAGGAAAATTAAATATCATTGACTATGCCATTGTCTCCATAGAATTAAGTCCGGAGGGAATGCTTCTCCAATGCCGGGTTCGGCGCTCATTTTATACAGTCTCCTCTATGAGGCAGGAGGAGAAAGAATTGGAGCAGACCTGGAGATTAGTTAACGGGGTCTGGCTCCTTTCTGGTCCGCCTTTTTAAGTCAGAGATGAATAAGAAAATTATGGTGGTTGCAGGGGAAGCCAGCGCGGACCTGCACGCCTCCAGTCTGGTGCATCACTTAAAAAAACTGAATCCAGAAATTGGGGTGTATGGGATAGGAGGAGAGAATTTAAAAAAAGCTGGAGCAGATATCTGGTTTGATTTTTCTAAGACCGGGGTGGTGGGTATCTGGGAGGTGATTCCGAAATTAAAGCTCTTTCTCTCTGCTCGGCAAAAACTTTTGCAAAGCCTGGATAAAGAAAATCCGGATTTGGTCTTGCTTTTGGATTTGCCGGATTTTAATTTGAATTTGGCTAAAAAGATAAAACAGAAAAGACCCAGCCAAAAAATTGTTTATTATATCAGTCCCCAGGTCTGGGCTTGGAGAAGGGGAAGGGTGCGAACCATAAAAAAATATATAGATTTGATGTTAGTGATTTTTCCCTTTGAGGCAGAATTCTATCAAGAGGCTCTTGTGCCGGTTAAATTTGTTGGGCATCCGCTTTTAGAGCGAGTTCAGCCTTCAAAAGAGCGGGAAATTTTGCGAAAGGAATTAGGGGTCGGCTCAGAAGAATTTTTATTGGCTTTTCTTCCTGGCTCCAGAAAAGAGGAGTTAGCGATTTATCTTCCCTCAAGTTTATCTGCGCTGGAGAGGCTTCAGGCCGAGTTTCCGCTTAAAATTATTCTTGCCCGTGCGCCCACCTTGAATGAGGAAATGATAAACTCCTATTTAAAGAAATCCCGGGCAAAGATAGAAATCATCTCAGATAAAATCTATGACCTGCTTTTTGCAGGGGATTTAGGATTGATTGGCTCTGGCACCGCGACTCTGGAGTCTGCGCTTGCAGGCCTGCCAATGATAATTTTAGCCCGCACTCGCTGGCTGAATTATTTTCTGGCAAGACCTTTTATTCATACTAAATTTTATGGTCTGCCGAATTTGATTGCGGAGAAAAAAATTGCGCCAGAGCTGGTGATGAGAAAGGTCAATCCCCAGGAAATATATTTTGAGCTTAAAAAATTGCTCATCTCCTCTGGTCTCAGAGAAGAGATGAGATTTCAGCTTCTAAAAATCCGAAAATTATTAGGAACCAAAAAAGCCTCAGAACAAGCAGGAAAAGCCATAATGGAATTATTAGAATTTTAAGGTTAGTCCATTTTTTTAGAAAGAATGGCAATGGTCACGCCATCTCCTCCTTCCCAGGATTCCCCCGGACGAAAGCTCTCAACATAAGAACTGGTTCTGAGATAGTCCCGCACCATTTTTTTGAGCACGCCAGCGCCGTGTCCGTGAATGATATAAACCGCGGGCTTTCCTTCCCGAACCGCTCGGTCAAGATAATCAATCAAAATCGTCTCTGCTTCTTCCGCATATTTTCCTCTGAGCTCCAGGGTATTGAAAGGAGTTGGCGCTGAGCTGAAAAAGTAAGCTTCTGACTCTGGCTCTGGGTTTATCGCGCTGAGCTTTTTTTCTCTTTTACCCAACCAGCGCAGACCCGCTAAATTCTCTTTTAGCCGAATAGTGCCAATGGCTAAAGTTGCCTCCTCATTTTTAGGGTCTATTTCTATTACCTGGCCCTGGGCTTTGAGCTTAGTTATCCAAGCTATGTCCCCTACCTGCCACTCGTTTGCCTCTATTTCCTCACCTAATTCTGGAATGGGATATTTTTCCTCCAGCTCTTTTTGAAGACCTCTAATTTCTTGCTTGGTCTGGGAGATTTTTTCTTTACTTGAATCAAACTTTATCTCTTCCAAAAATTGATTCAGCCTCATTCTAAAACCCCTGAGCTCAGCCTCCAATTGCCGATGAAAACTCTTCTTTAATTCCTGTTCCTTGTCCAGAGCCCGGGAATCCCTTACCTTTATTTCTTGCTCCCATTTTTCAAGCTCTTTTCCCTTTTCCAGCACCTTGCTCAACCGCTGGTCTAAATCAGTCTGCTTTTGGTCCAGCTGGGCTAAAAGCTCCATCATTTTTTTCGCTTCCGGCGCGAGCAAATTTTTCGCCTCTGAAATTAGCTCCTCTCTTAGCCCGAGCTTTTTCGCGGTGTCAATCCCATAGCTGGGACCAGCTACCCCCAGCCGAAGATGATAAGTGGGGGTAAGATTTTCTGGGTCAAACTCAAAACTGGCATTGATAAATCCGGACTCGCTTTCTCCAAAAACTTTTAACCTAAAAAAATGAGTGGTAATAAAGCTCAGGCAATTTGAGCTTTTCAGCTGACGCAAAATGGATATTGCCAGCGCGCCTGCTTCTTCTGGGTCAGTGGAGCCGAAAATTTCGTCAATCAAGACTAACGCCTCTGCAGAGGCAGAATCTAAAATTCCAATCAGGTTCAAAAGATGTGCGGAATAACTGGAAAGCTCCTCTCTTAGGCTTTGTTGGTCTCCGAGCTCTAGATACACCTCTGGAAAAAATCCGACCACTGAGTCCGGATGAGCCGGAATCGCCATCCCGGCTCGGACCATTAAAACCAGTAAGCCGATAGTTTTTAATAGAACGGTCTTTCCGCCAGTGTTTGGTCCAGAGACGATTACCCCATAGGTGCCTTGGTCTAAAATCAGGTCATTGGCAATAGCTTTTCTGCCTTGGAGCAAAAGCAATGGATGCAGAACCTGATAAAGCCTCAAAACCGGGGAAGAGCTTAAAGCTGGAATAGAGGCGTTTAGCCGACCTGCAAGCTCTGCCTTAGCTTGAATTAGGTCTAACTCACTCTGGGCAGATAAAGCGATTTCCAGCTCATTTCCAGATTTTTTGACCAATTCAGTAAGCTCCTCTAAAATCCGATTGATTTCCGCGGAGATCTCTTTCTCCACTATCCGCAAGCGATTGTTAAGAGGCACCATCTCCATCGGCTCTATAAACACTGTTGCCCCGCTGGCTGAGGTATCGTGGACAATGCCATTGAGCTTGCTTTGGGCAGAGCTTTTTATTGGAATAACAAATCTTCCCTCTCGCTCAGTATAAAATTTATCCTGAATGATGGCTTCATATTCTCCGCTGACCAAAATTTGCTCCAGATTTTTTTGAACCTGAGCGCGAAGCGAGTTGCGCTCCCAGCGCAGTTCCTTAAGTTTCTGGCTTGCGCTGTCTTTTAATTCCCCCTGCTCATCAAAACATTTTTCCAGCGCATTATTTAGCTGGGAAAATTTTGTGATGGTTAAGCCCAACTCTGCTAATTCAGGAAACCTATTAGCAATAGATTTACAAAATTCCAGAACTTTATCGGTCTGAACAACAAACTTTAAAATTTCCACAAGCTCCGGGGCAGACAGTCTTATCCCTTTTTGGGCATTTTCAAAAGATTCTCTCAAGTCCGGAAAATAGCTCAAGGGCAAACTTAATCCAGAATTTTTGAGCGCCATCATCTCTCTAAGCAAGTCTAAATTTTTTTCTATCGCTTTGAGATTTTGAGCGGGAAGCAAATTAAGCGCCTTTTTTCCTCCGGGCTCAGTTTTAGTGTATTCCGCGAGAAAAGAGAGCAGGTCATTAAATTCTAAAAGCTTGATTGAGCGGTTTAAAAGCCAGCGCTTATTCGGGATTTTACTCATCCTGATAAATTATCTTTTCTGGCTTTCTCACTGGTTTTATTTTTTTCCAGAGACATTTTGCAATTTATCTAATTGGGCTTTGGCTTTGTTCGCTTCCTCAGATTTAGGAAACCGACCAATCAAGTCTTTATAGACCGCTCCTGCCTCGGTCTTTTTCCCTAAATGCTCAAAACAGAGCCCCATTTTATAAAGCGCAGGAGGAACTTTGGTAGAATTTGGATACTGCTTTTGAACCCGGTCATATTCCAGTATCGCCCTCTTATAATCCTTCTCCTGATAATAACATTCCCCAATCCAGAACCGGGCATTGCCCGCATAGGGGTCATCGGGCTTGGCTTTCAAAAACGCCTCAAACTGCGCCCGGGAAGAATCATATTTGCCCTCTTTAAAATAGCTAAGCCCCAGCTCATAAATTTCTTTCAAGCTCTCTGCGGATGGAGACAAATTCCCACCGGGCTTATTAGAAGACGCTTGAGCGCCACCAGTGATTGTATCTCCTCCCTGCTCCATTGTCGCCTCTGCCAGCCCTGAAGCCATCGGCGCTTCTAATTTAGCTATCCGGTCATTCAGCTCCCTCACCAATGCCTGAATCTGACCAAGCTGTTGGAGCAAAGAACCGCTCTCTGCCCTTAAATCCGCAAGCTGTTTCCTCAAATCCTGATTCTCCTGCTTAAGCTCTTCCACTGCTTTATAGAACCTCTCCTCCCGCCCCTCCAGCTCCTTGATTCGGTTCTTAAGCGCAATCACCTCTGCCTCTAAATCTGAAATCCTTCCTGCAAACGCAGGACCAGAAAATAAAAATAAGCCTAAAATAATTAAAAATAGACCTATCCCCTTTCTTTTCATTCTCTATCCTCCTGAATGAAAATTAAATTATCTCTGAATCGCGAAATGCGCCCTTCGGTTTTTTGCCCAGGCTTGCTCATTGGACCCGGGGTCTAACGGCATACTCTCCCCATAGCTGATTATCTTAATCCGGGCTGGAGAAATCCCTAAGCTCACCATATAATCCCTCACACTCTGCGCCCGCTTTTGCCCTAAAGCTAAATTATATTCCTCAGAGCCTCGCTCATCGCAATGACCCTCAATAATAATTTTTATCTGGGGATTCTTCTTTAGCCATTCCGCATTCTTCACTAAAATGGCTTTGGCTTGCTCGGTCAGGTCATAGCGGTCAAAATCAAAATTGATGTCCTTAAGCACTGCCTTGGCTTGCTCCTCTATCGCTATCCCTTCTTCACTTAAACTGGGAACATTATAAGCAAGTGATTCATCCGGCTTTGCTGGAGTAACCCCTATTCCCTTTCTCTCTTGAGCCCGGTTATAAGCTAAGTCCGCCTGGTCTTTTGCGCTTATCGCATTAGCTTTTGCGTCTTTGTATTCCTTCTCCTCAAACTGGTCCCGAGCCTTGGAAAGAAGGCTCTCTGCGCTCTGGAACTCATCCGGCGCATATTTATCCGCTTCTGCGGTTCTTGCCCGGTCTACTGCGGACTGCGCCTCATCAATCGCTTTTTTTGCGTTTTTTCCGCAGGAGACCATAAAAACCACACCCAACAGAATCAGAGCAGTCCAAACGCTTTTTCTCTTCATCCTCTTACCCTCCTTCTTGATAGAGATTTAAAGACCAGCTCGGCTGGGTCTCATCCGAGCTCCAATCAGTTATCCTGATTGGCTCTTTCCTATATATGCTTATCATAAAAATATCATAATTTCCACCTGGATTCGCGCTATAAATTAACATTCTGGAATCCGGGGACCAGGCTGGCTCTTCTTCATTATAAGGAGTATTGGTCAGTTGAATCTCACTCCTTCCCTCTTCCGCCTTTAAGTCAATCAAAAACAGGTCAAATTGATTTCCAACTCTTCTTGAGTATGCGATATACCTTCCGTCCGGACTCCAGGCTGGGGAGGTGTTGTAATTGCCATAATAAGTCAGCCGAAGCGGATAGTTTCCCTCCCCCTCGCTCCCTTTGGAAAGGTCAATCCAGTAAATCTGGGGAGAGCCAGTGCGGTCTGAGACAAAAGCAATATGGTATCCATCTGGAGACCAGGTTGGCTCAAGGTCCGCGGCAGGATGGGAGGTGACCCGCTGGCGCTTGGTTCCGTCTGGATTCATAATATAAATATCCAGATTATTTCCCGGGGTCTCCATTGCTAAAGCGATTTTTTTCCCGCCCGGACCAGCCGCAGGGGTGATATTAAGGCCCGCTTGAGAGGAAATCAAGCTCTTTTTGCCAGAAAGCTCTATGAGATAAAGGTCTGGATTTGCCTGGTCATAGCCCGTGTAATAAAGCATATTGCCACCAAGCCACGTCGGAGAAAGATTGAGCTTTTTAGTATTAGTCAATTGAAAGACATTTCTGCCATCAGTATCCGCGAAATAAATCTCTTTTCTGCCAGTGCGGTTAGAGACAAAAGCGATTCTCGCTTCAAATGGTCCTCGTTTATCAGTTAGCCAGAGAATCGCCTCATCCGCGAAGCGATGAATCATCCGATTGAGGCTGGCTTTGGCGCCAGTATAGTTTTTCCCCACTGCTAATTTTTGGCTGGGAAGGTCAGAGAGTTTCAGGGTCAATCGGAATTGTCCCGGAACCAGCTCATTTAATTCCCCCCGGATTAAAACCTGTGCGCCAATTAAATTCCAAGCCTGCCAGTCCTCAATCTCTTCACTAATCGGCTCTAAGCGAAGATAAGAATTGCGGGGAATAAAACTGAAAAGCCCGCTCTTTTCCAAGTCTTTTACTAAAAGCGAACTGAGCTCCTCTGTAAGCTGAAAAGCATCTTCTGCCTGAGCTCGCACCCTAAACACCGGAATCGCCACTCTGGCTTGCCTGGGAGCTTTGCTAATCACCACGAACCCGGTCTCTTCTGGCGCTTGCGCCCAGCTAAGAGAAGCCACGAAAAAAATCAAAGCCATTACCACCCAGCTCCTCATTATTCCTCCTGAACCGGTCTGAATTCCATAGGCAAACTGAACCATTGCCCCCCAGGGGGGATTGGTGGAGGAGGCAATTCTTTAACAGCTTCCAATACCTTTTCCACCGAGCGGTCCAGAGCCTGGTTTTTGCTCCAAATAAGCGCCTGATAATCAATCACCCTCCCGTTTTTATCTATTCTGACAACAACTCTCACCCTCAGGTTCTCATTTATCGGCACGCTCGGGGGAACGGTCCAGCTCTGAGCATAAACCCCTGCGGCCTCCTGATAATAAAGACTCTTTCCTATATCCAGACTGATTTCCCCGAGCAAAGCGCCCCATTGACCATCCAGGCTCGCGCCCTCTTTGGAGGCAAGCTCCTCCGCAATGTTTGAAATCGCGCTCTGCACCAGCTTTTTTTCCTCCTGGCTGACCGTAAGCCCAGAACCCGAGCCTTTGGATTTAGAGATTTCTGCTTTGGTCGGCTCTTTAGGAATTTTTACCGCCTGGGTTTTTGGGGCAGAGATAGCTGGTTTGGGGACTTTTCCTTTTTCTTCCTTTTCTATGGAAGCGCTTTTAGGTGCGCCCGGCATCTCTGCAGGGGAATATAAATTCACCTGAATTGATTCCACCCTTAAGTCCAGAGCAGGCTTTTTTCCAGCAGAGATTATAGCAAAAGATAGAACAATTAAATGGAAAAATAAGGAGATGATTAAAAAAAGCCCAAATTTAGGCTCATCCGCTTTGGCTCTTAAACTGATTGCGCTCATTTTTCTATTCGCTCTGGCTCAGTGACCAATCCAATGTTTTTTGCGCCAGCCTTTTTTAACTCTGCCATCACCTCCACCACAAATCCATAGGGAACACCCTGGTCTGCCCTTAAATAAAGGTCTTTGTCCGCGCGTTGCGCCAGTATCTCTTTCATCTTGGGGGAAAGCTCAGATAGTTTTGCGGGATAGCGATTTATGAAAATCTCCTTCCGAGCAGTGATGGAGATGATAAGCTCCTGGGTCTGGGCAGGAAGCGCCTCAGTGGTGACCTCTGGGAGTTTTACCGGCACTCCTTGTTCCAGGTGAGGAGCGGTAATCATAAAAATAATCAGTAAGACCAGCATCACATCCACCAATGGGGTGACATTGATTTCACTCATTGGCAATCTGCTTTTTGTATCGGCCTTCATCTCTCTCCAGACTCCTCAGCCAAAACCTGATAATGAAGCTTCTTTAAATAATGGCGCTCAATGATATTTAAAAAGCCGTCTGCAAAATTATCCAGCTCACTCTCTAAATACCGAATCTGGCTCAAATAATAGTTATAAAAAATAACCGCTGGAATGGCGGCAAATAAGCCGAGCGCGGTAGCGACCAGCGCCTCGCTGATGCCCGGGGCCACCACCGCAAGACCCGCGCTCTGGAGAATCGCAAGCCTTCTGAAGCTGTTCATAATCCCCCAGACCGTCCCGAACAAGCCGATAAAAGGGGTGGTGGAGCCACAGGTCGCGAGAAAAGATAAAAATTTACCCAAGCGGTTAATCTCTCTGGTCTTTTGCTGGTTCATTGCCCGTTGAACATTCTCCACCCCAATCAGCTCCTTGCGAACCGGCAATTTTAGCTCCGGGTCTGTTTCTTCAATTTTCTTTCTTCTCTCTCTCACCCGATTAAGCTCCTGATAGCCAGACTGAAATACTCTTGCTAAAGGACTGGCTTGAAAGCGATAAGCCTCCTGATAAGCCTGCTCCATACTCTCCGCGGACCAGAACCGCTCACTGAAATTTTCACTTGCCCGTCTGGCTTTTTTCAGCTGGAAAAATTTCCAGAGAATAATCGCCCAGGAAAACACCGAGAAAAAAGCCAAAACCAGAAGCACGAACTTGACCATTGGTCCTGCGTCTTGAATCAACTTCCAGACGCTTAAGGAACCGCCTGCATTTATCATCGCTAAGCTAATTATGGTTTTGCTCAAATTTTACCTCAAAATCATTTTTAGTCTCATATATATTATTATTTAAATCTGCTTAATTGTAAATTCTCTGCTTTCAATTGACCGGACAGGCGCTTTTGGTTTAAAATCAGCAAGGAAGGAGAGGGAGAATGAAAGAGAAGCCCTGGGCAGGAAGGTTTAAGGAAGGGATGAATAAAAAATTTGAGCAATTTAGCCAGAGCGTAAGCTTTGATTATAGACTTGGAATTTATGATGTTCAGGCAGGAATTGCGCATATAGAGATGCTTTCCCAAAAGAGAATTATTTCAAAAAAAGACGCTCAAAAAATTGTTCAGGGCTTAAAAAAGATAGAGCAGGAAATCCGAGCGGGGAAATTTAAGTTTAAGCCGGAGCTGGAAGATGTCCATATGAACATAGAGGCAAGGCTGTTTGAGCTAATCGGGGAGACCGCGGGAAGATTGCATATCTCCAGGTCCCGGAATGACCTGGTCGCGGTTGACCTTCGGCTCTGGCTTAAAGATGAATTAAAAATAATCCAGGGAAGGCTTAAATCCATTGTTCAAGCGCTTTTAGGAAAAGCGGAGAAGCAGATTGGGCTAATTATGCCGGGGTTCACTCATACCCGGTTTGCCCAGCCGATTCTTTTTTCTCACTGGCTATTGGCTTATGCCCAGATGTTGATTCGGGATTATCAAAGATTTTCTCAAGCCCTGAAAAGCGCTGACCTATGCCCGCTTGGCTCTGGAGCGCTTGCCGGGAGTAATTATCCTTTAGAGCGGAATCTGGTCGCAAAGAGGTTGGGATTTTCCGGAATTACCGCGAATAGTCTTGATGCGGTATCAGACCGGGATTTTTTGATTGAGTTTGCGTGTGCCAGCGCAATTTTGATGCTCCATTTAGGAAGGCTCTCGGAAGAGCTTATCTGGCTGAGTGGAGAAGCGTATAAATTTTTTGAGCTCCCGGAATCGCTTTGCGCTGGCTCCAGCATTATGCCCAATAAGAAAAATCCAGATTCAGCGGAGTTGATTCGGGGGAAAGCTGGCAGGGTCTTTGGGGACTTGATGGCTTTGTTGGTAATGCTCAAGGGAACTCCCTTGTCTTATAATCGGGATTTTCAGGAGGACAAGCCTGCGGTGTTTGATTGCGCGGACACGGTTAAAAATTGCCTTGAGATGATGGAGCTTATCATTCGCGGATTAAAGCCGAATAAAAGAGAGATGGAGAAGGCTTGTGAACAGGGATATATTTTAGCGACTGACTTGGCGGATTATTTGGTGAAGAAAGGGATGGGCTTTCGTCAGGCGCATCATGCGGTTGGAAGGCTGGTTAGGTATTGTGAAGAAAACGGGAAAAAATTTGAAGAATTGAAATTAGAAGAATTTAGAAAGGTGAGCCAGCTTTTCGGGAAGGAGGTTTATAAGCTTTTTTCTTTGCGGGCAAGCGTTGAGGCTAAAGATGTGCCCGGCGGAACCGCGACCAAATCGGTTAAGGCACAAATCAAGAAGATAAAGCTGATTTTGAAAAAATGACCAATTTTTATATTTTTCAACCCAAAAACTTTAAGCCCATAAAAATTGTGAGGGGTTTATTGGTTTTTATTGCAATGGTTCTGTTTTTTGCCTGCGGTATCAAGCGGGAGCCTGAGCCTGGCAAAAACATTTATGCCTTACCGGTGGTGGAGATTCAAGCTAAAATTCAGGAGGCCTGCATTGAGCTTATTTGGAACTATTCGGAAGAAGAAAAGCCCAAACAATTTTTGCTCTTGAGAAGGGAGACCAAAGCTGGCGAAGCAAATTTTCCAGAGCCAAAGGTTTTAGTTTCTCTTGACTCTGCCGAGCGCTCTTATCTGGATTGTTCTATCCAGTCCGGATATGATTACGGCTATTCCCTGATTTCGGTTTCTAAATTAGGATTAAAAGGTGAGGAAGGAAAAATGGTCTGGGTGAACTTCCCTTGAATAAAAGCCAGTTCAGACCTCAATTTATCTTTTAAGTTTTTTCCCGCTTAATCTGGTTTTTACATTCAGAGCAAACCCATAAATCCAGCTTTAAGGCTCGGTAGAAAAAAAATCCAGCTATGCTCAAAAGGCTCGGGAAAATCAGCGCCCAGAAAAAGAAGCTCAAAACCAATAATATCACTGCCAGTCCGAGCAAAGGATAAAGGGTCTTTAGCGGAAAATAAGAAAGAATTGATGGCTTCATCTCTCCGCCACAGTTCAAGCAGTAAATCAACCCCTCAACCTGGGCAGATGGTTTGGAGGCAACCGCGGTAAGCCGGAATCTGGTTTTTAACTTTTGCGTCAAAGGGCTTTTTTGAATTCTTTCCCGGGTCAAAGATACCCCTTCAGATATTTTTTTGAGAATAAAATCAATCTCTAACTGGTTTAGCTCGGAGCCGGGTTTTTGGCTCTGCGCAGGGATTGAGACCTGCTCCCCGGTTAAAAGGTCAATTTTGCATCTTTTACAAAAACTATCTGAATCGCTATACACCAGCCCGCACTTGGGACAGCGCTTCATTTCTTCTCCTTGGCTTCCTCCTTTTGAGCCCGATGAGCTTCTTCTTCCCAGAGCGCATTGATTAGGGCAACATCCTTTTCTGAGAGGGTATGGAACTCTATGCCCATTCCTGGGGGAAGCCCGCTCTGGTCCTCAGGCTTGACCACCCGAACCACCTTGCCAATGGTCTGAATCACCGCTTGCTTTTTAGGAACTGAAATCCGAAGCTGTAAGTTAGTGCCGATTGGAAGTGGACGGATGGTCTTGATGAACATACCGCCTCGGCTTAAATTGACTGCATAATCATAAAAGAAGTCATCCAGATGTTGATAATAAATCTCTAACCAGACCTCTCTCCGAGGATGCCTTCTTCGGTCTTTGCCCTGCCAGTTAGAGTCCTTTTTAGTCATAGCTTATATTCTATCTGGTTTAAGAAAAAAAGTAAAATCACCTCTATCCTGAGGGGCGTTCTTTACTAATCGCCAATCTTATGCTAATTTGGACAGGCGAATTTTAGAGGAGGAAAGGGAGATGGCTAAGGTATCAGTAATAATCGGAAGCGATTCGGACCTGGAGATGATTCAGCCCTGCCTGGACCAGCTCAAAGAACTAAAAATTGAGTATGAGCTTCGGATACTAAGCGCGCATCGGACCCCGGAGCAATTAAGGAAATATATTAAAGAGGTGGAAAAGAAAGGGGTGAAGGTGATTATTGCTGGAGCCGGGCTATCTGCGCATCTTCCCGGAGTGATTTCAAGCTTGACCTCACTCCCGGTAATAGGGGTTCCGCTTTCTGGTTTGACCGGCGGGCTGGATGCGCTTTTGAGTATGGTTCAGATGCCTGGGGGGGTGCCAGTCGCGACTATGGCAGTTGGTAAGCCCGGAGCAAGGAATTCTGCGATTCTTGCCGGAAGGATTTTAGCGCTGAATGATGCTGGGCTAAAAAACCGTCTTAAGAAGATGGTTTTGAAGATGGAGCAGGAGGTTATTAGCAAGGATAAAAGGATTCAAGCCAAGCTAAGGAAAGAAAAATGAGGATGTTAGCTGGGTGCCTGCCCTGTTTGGTTCGGCTGGCAATCACTACCGCCAGAATGGGAAAAGCGGATGAGCGAGCCAAATTGGAATCCGCAAGAAAGGCAATGGAGGTGCTGACTCAGGCAGATTACAGCTATCCTGCGCCATTTTATTCTGCGAAAATTTTGAGTGAGGCGCATAAAATTATTGGAGCGGATGACCCGTTTTTGTTTGCCAAGCGGGTCTCTAATCAAATTGGATTAAAATTGGCAAAGGAATTTGCTTATCCTTATTTAGCTGAGGTTTCTGAGCAGAAGGAGCGAATTTTTCGTGCGGTTAAAGTAGCGATAGCGGGCAATGTGGTGGACTATGCGGTGGAGCCAGATTTAGGGGATAAAATAGGGGAGAAAATCCAAGAGGCATTTGGGTTAGAGTTTTCCTGGCTGGATTTTGAGAATTTTTGTCAGAAGTTGAAAAAGGCTCAAGAGATTCTTTATCTTTGTGATAATGCGGGAGAGATAGCCTTTGACCGGATATTGATTGAGGAGTTAGTAAATCTTGGCAAAAAGGTGAAGGTAGCGGTAAAGGCTGGACCTGCTTTGAATGATGCTTTGCTGGGGGATGCTTTAGAGGTGGGTCTGGATAAAGTTAAAGGAGCGGAATTGATTACCACGGGTCAGGCAATGATGGGATTGGATTTAGAGCGTGCTGGCAAGGAGCTTAAATCAGCCTGGAACGAGGCGGAGTTGATTTTAGCTAAGGGGCAGGCGAATTTTGAATGCTTGGCGGGAAGGAATGGAAAGCCATTTTTTCTGACTTTGATTAAATGCCAGGCGCTGGAGGAAGAATTGGGATTGAAGAAAGGGAGCGCGATATTTGTCAGTGGAGAGTTTGTGAATGGAAAAACGAGTCTTACTTACGCAAGATAATTTCTGGAAAGTGATTGAACAAGTCAGTCGGGTCTTAAAAAGAGGAGGGGTGATAGCTTATCCAACTGAGACGCTTTACGGTTTAGGCGCATTGATTGATAATCCGAGTGCGATAGAAAGACTTCGGAAGATAAAAGGGAAGAAGGAGCCGATTTTAGTTTTGGTTAGCGGGATAAAAATGGTGGAAGAGTATGTTGAGGTAAAAGCAGAGGCAAGAAGGCTGATGGAGCATTTTTGGCCCGGGGGTTTGACCCTGGTCTTGCCTGCTCTTTCTGGAAAAGGAGAAGAATTGAGAGCAGGTAGCAAAGGCTTAGGCATAAGACAAAGCTCAGAAGTTTTTGCTCAGGGATTAGTAGAACAACTGGGAATTCCAATTACTTCCACCAGCGCGAATCGGAGCGGAAAGGAGCCACTAAAAACTGCAGAAGAGATAGAAAAGGAGCTGGGAGCAGGGCTGGACTTAATCGTTGATTCTGGAGCTCGGTTTAGCTCTGTCTCCACAGTGGTTGATTTATCTGGCTCAGAGCTGAAATTAATCCGAGAAGGAGTAATAAAATTTGAGGAGGTAAAGCGGGTTTATTATGGCGAGGATTATGCCTTATAATGCGGTTTATTTTAATCAAGGGAAAGCGGGAAGAATCTCTGATTTGATATGTCCGCCTTATGATGTAATCAGCATAAAGCAGGCGGAGCAATTTCGCTTAAAGAGCCAGCATAACGCGATTTGGATTGAATTCAATGATAAAAAGAATGAGGATTTCCACGCTCAGTCCGCGCGCAGATTTAACAACTGGCTTGAGCAGGGGATTTTAGTTAGAGCCAATCGTCCCGGGATATATTTTTATGAGCAGGAATTTGAGTTTGTTTTGGGCGGAGAAAAACGCAAGAGCAAAAGAAGGGGATTTTTTGCCTTATTGGGGCTGAGTGAATATGAAAAAGGAGAGGTTTTGAGGCATGAACATACCCTAAAGGCTCCAAAAGAAGACCGGCTCAAGCTTTTGAAAGCCAGTTATGCTAATTTTTCTCCGATTTTTGTGCTTTATTCAGATCCAGGACTTGCTCTGGTTTCAGAGCTATCTCAAGCTATATCCTCGGAGCCGGTCTTTGAATTTGAGGATGAGCAGGGGTTCAGGCATCGCTTGTTCGGAATCTATGATGAGAGGATAATCACCCGAGTTAGAGAGTTATTGTCTAATCAGCCGGTTTATATTGCGGATGGTCATCATCGTTATGAGACCGGTTTAGCTTTTTATCAGGAGTTGGCTCAGGCTGGACATCCTTTGGCGCAGTCCGCAGGCTGGATTTTGAGCTATTTCTGCCCGATTCCAGAGCCGGGGTTGATTATTTTTCCCTATCATCGCTTGGTCCGGAACCTACTCTTGGCTAAAATTCAAAACCTGAGGGAAAGAATCGCGGAGAGCTTTGAGGCTCATTTATTTTCCGCTCAGCTTCATCCGGGAAAGGCTGGGGAGATTTTTAAGCGATTAAGTGAAACTCCGGGAAGAGTAATGATGATGATGGATAGTCAGGCACGGAGCTGGCTATTAAAACTGAAAAGCTCCCTCTTGCAAGAAATGGAGAATAAATTAGATGTGGAGATATTAGAGGAGCTGATTCTGGCTCGGATATTGATGATTAGCAGAAAGGAGCTTTTTGAAGAGAATTTTATGGTCTATGAGACTGATGAGGTGAGGGTGATTGAGAGAATGATAGAGGAAAAGTTCCAATTAGGTTTTTTGCTTAAGCCGATTTCCATCAACTCAGTAATTGAGCGAGCCAAGAAGGGATTGGTGATGCCAGAAAAGAGCACTTATTTTTATCCCAAACTGCCCACTGGTCTAACCTTTAGAAAATTAGCTTTTGACTCGGAACTCAAATAGCGAAATTAACCATTTTTAGGCTGGAAGAAATTTATTGGGGATATGACTTTTGGTTGATTATGGGGTAGATTTAAGATAGCGGGATAAAACTTTTTGCTGATTTTAAATATCTAAAGGGAGGGCAAAATGAAAATTATTCCTGGGCTAAAGGTTTTTATTACTGGCGCAGGAAGCGGAATTGGGAGAGCGACCGCCATCGCCATGGCTGAGCGGGGCGCAGTTTTATTTCTGACTGACATCAATCAAAAAGGCTTGGAAGAAACCGCAAAGATAATTTCCGATAAAGGCGGACAGGTAGAGCGGTTCAAAGCCTTTGATATCTCTGATTTAAGTGCGGTAAAAGCCTTTGCGGATGAGCTTCACGCGGAGTTTGGTGCAATGGATATCGTGATGAACATTGCGGGAATTGCGCTTTTTGCTCTGATTGAGGATATGACTCATCAGCACTGGCAGAAGGTCATCAATGTCAACCTCTGGGGACCTATCCATATTATAGAATGCTTTTTGCCCAAAATGATTCAGGCGAAAAAAGGGTATTTATTGAACGTAGCTTCCATTGCTGGGCTTGCGGGTCCGCCCTGGCATTCTGCTTATTCTGTGAGCAAACACGGATTAGTAGGACTATCTGAGGTCTTGCGCTATGATTTAAGGCAACATCATATCGGCGTGACCGTGGTCTGTCCCGGAGGAGTGGACACGCCCCTAAAATATACCACAGAGTTTTTAGGAACGGATAGAAATAGCCCTCCGGTTCAAAGGATGATTAAGCGATTTGAGAAAGCTGCGGTGCCTCCGGAAAAGGTGGCTCGGCAAATTATCTCCGCAATAGAAAAAGAAAAATTTTTAGTGATAACCTCTTTTGATGTTCGGTTTGCGTATTTTTGCAAAAAACATTTATTCCCGATTTATCATCTGATAATGCTCTATATCAGTAAGCTTTTGAACAGTATGCACGAGTCAAAGAGACCCAAGACCTGAGCGGAAAAAGGAAAACTAAAAATGAACCCATCTTTATTTCGCTGGTCTTATTTATGATGCTTGTTTCGCCTTCTGGATTTTTGCCCATTCATCTTTCAGCCCAACCGTGCGGTTAAATATCAACCGCTCAGAATTGGAATCCGGGTCAACGCAAAAATAACCCAATCTTTCAAACTGAAACCGCTCTCCGGGCTTTGCATTTTTCAGGCTCGGCTCTATTCTGCACTCAGTCCGCTCCTCTAAACATTTAGAATTGATATAATCCTTCCAGTCTTTCCCTTCCTCTACCTCATCCGGGTTCTCTTTGGTGAAAAGCCTATCATAAAGCCGAACCTGGCAAGGAAGGGAATGCTCTGCAGAGACCCAGTGTAAGGTCGCCTTGACCTTGCGCCGGTCCGGAGAATCTCCTCCTCTTGTCTCCGGGTCATAAGTGCAATGAAGCTCTTTAATCTCCCCGGTGTTTGGCTCCTTAATCACCTTTTGACAGGTAATATAATAAGCATACCTGAGCCGAACCTCTCTTCCCGGCGCTAATCTATAAAAGCCCTTGGGCGGGTCTTCCAGAAAATCCTCTTGCTCTATATAAATCACTTTTGAAAAAAGCACCTTTCTCGTGCCCATAGCTAAATCCTCTGGATTATTGAGAGCAGAAAGCTCCTCTACTTTCCCATCTGGATAATTATCAATCACTACCTTGACCGGTCTTAAAACCACCATTCTCCTCAAAGCCCGCTTATTCAAATCCTCCCTTAAACAATGCTCCAAAAGAGCAATGTCCACCCTGCTATCCGCCTTTGCCACCCCGATTCTTGCGCAAAAATTCCGAATCGCCTCCGGAGTATATCCTCTTCTTCTAAGTCCAGAAATGGTGGGCATTCTCGGGTCATCCCATCCCTGAACATATCCTCCATCCACCAGCTCCTTGAGCTTTCTCTTACTGAGCGCCGTATAAGTCAAATTCAGCCGAGCAAACTCTATCTGGCGTGGATGATGCACTCCAAGCTGGTCCAAGAACCAGTCATAAAGAGGGCGATGATTTTCAAACTCTAAGGTGCAAATAGAATGGGTGATTTTTTCTATGGAATCAGATTGACCATGCGCCCAGTCATAGGTGGGATAAATGCACCATTTATCCTTGGTCCGAGGATGAACCGCTTTGATTATCCGATACATCACCGGGTCGCGCAGGTTCAGGTTAGACGAGCTCATATCAATTTTTGCCCTTAAGGTTTTAGAGCCTTCTGGAAATTCCCCTCTCCTCATCTGCTCAAATAATTTAAGATTCTCCTCCACCGAGCGACTCCGATATTGGCTCTCTTTGCCCGGTTGATTAGGCGCACCTCGCTGTTCACTCAATTCCTCCGCGCTTAAATCGCAAACATAGGCTTTGCCTGCTTTGATTAGCTCAAGCGCCCATTGATAAAGCTGGTCAAAATAATCTGAGGCGTAATAAAGATGCCCCCCCCAATCAAACCCTAACCACCGAACATCCTCCTTTATCGCTTCAAAAAACTCCTCCTCCTCTTTCAGCGGATTGGTATCATCAAACCGAAGATGACACACCCCATTATATTCTCTGGCAATCCCAAAATTCAGATGAATGGATTTAGCGTGTCCGATATGAAGATAGCCATTGGGCTCAGGCGGAAACCGGGTCACCACCTTGCCACCAT
>Ga0172366_10000913_pt1 | contig 22435 bp, 27 predicted proteins | sample LakKivSesite69cm_FD_114533 | JGI IMG/M metagenome (GOLD analysis project Ga0172366, IMG submission 114533) | Sediment microbial communities from Lake Kivu, Rwanda - Sediment site 69cm | ecosystem: Environmental > Aquatic > Freshwater > Lake > Sediment | place: Rwanda: Western Province, Lake...
CGCCGCCCGCGTCGCTACTGCAGCGGAGCTCCTCGCTCCAGATCCCACTGGTGCCAGACGGGCCGCATGCCGACGCTTCGGTAGAGCTCGAGCGCGCCCGTCGTGTTCTCCGAATCGACATGCAGCTCGGCCATTCGGCACCCTCGCTCGCGCAGCGCGAGGAAGGTGTGCCGCAGGAGCGCGGCCGCGACTCCGCGATGGCGCCACGCCGGCCGAACGAAGACGTGGTAGATGTAGCTGCCTGTCGGATCGCCCCCGATCCCCGGGAAGCTGCCGATCGAACCCACGATCTCGTCACCATCGACCGCGACGAACCACGTCTCAGGAACGAGGAACTCGGCCCACGACTCGAAGTGGCCGCGAAGCTCGAGTGTCCGTTCTTCGAGCGGCATCCGAACGTGACCCCAGTGCTCGGCGAACGACTCGGCATAGGCGGCCGCGTAGGCCTCCAGATCGGCTCTGAGATCGAGAACACGGATCGCGACTCCATCGGCTAGCGCGGGATGCGCAAGGCGCTCGTCGAGCTGGACGCGCATCAGCGTCTCGATCCGGACGCGCCTAAAGTCGCGTTGCTCCAGTTCGTGAAGCTTCGCCGCATCGGCCTCGTGCGCCCGAGCGCCGCAGCACAACCCGCGTTCCGGGTCCGCGACGCGGAGCTTCTCCGCCCGCCGATCGCACCAAGCGAGCACCTGCTCCCACAGGCCAGCATTGTTGCCGACGGCCGGATCTACCGTGACGTCGTAGTAGCCGTCCCAGTGATTGGGGAAGTCGCCTTTGTAGACCTGTGCGTACGCGCGCAGCTCCCCGCTGGCGTCCCACCACCCCTGCGTGTCATCCTGCGGCTCGCCGGCCTTGAAGAACCAAGACCGGACCTCGCTTTCCACGATCTTCTTCTCCCCGCACAGCGTCTGCCAATGGCCATTGATGAGCCCCACAATCGCCGAGACGTCGTCGGACGATGCGGGCCGAACCTGCCAAGACTCTCTTCTCCTCGAAACCATCTGCACTCCTTGTTCTATCGTGCCAAGGATCGAACTGCACAAGGACTGCGAAGGCATCCCAAGACGCCAGAAGAGGCGAGATGCGTAGAGGCCCTACAGCGAGGCGTTCCGGAGACCGACGCAGCCCGAAGTCCGCACGTATGCAGCCTCAGAGACCACGACGACCTCCTCCGCCCACGTTCAGGGCTCTTGGCCCCGGGGATAGCCGGAGCGCGACGGCGGGGAGTCTATCGTGGCTAGAACCAGGTCTCAAGCGTGCCGTTGCCGGCCGGCGGGGTCGGATCTTGCTTCTTGACATCGCGGTGCTGGCGGTACCGGGCCGCGGGGCCAGGTCCTGTAAGCATGCTCCCTGCGCGACGCAGACGTTGCTCCGCTGGCTCGACTCCGGCAGAATCCACTCGCTTGGAGGTGCAGGCTCGTGAGAACGTTGGTCGTCGTCTACTCGTATCACCACGGGAATACGGAGACCGTCGCGAAGACCATCGCGGGGGCCTTGGGCGCGGCGGTGGTGTCTCCGCACGAGGTGAGTCCGGGTGACGTCGCGGCGTACGACCTGGTCGGCTTCGGGTCGGGGATCGACAGCGGCAAGCACTACGCTCCCCTTCTCGATCTAGCGGACAGGTTGCCCACCGTGGCCGCCAGGAAGGCGTTCATCTTCTCGACGTGCGGCGCTCCTGCTTTCGGCGTGACCCGGGAGTTCATCCTGAAGAACCACTCGGCACTACGGGAGAAGCTGCAAGCCAAGGGCTACTCGATCGTCGACGAGTTCGGCTGTCCGGGCTGGAACACGAACATGTTCCTCAGGTTCTTCGGCGGCCTCAACAAGGGGAGACCGAATGCCGGGGACCTCAAACGCGCCGAGAACTTCGCACGGGACCTGGAGCAGAAGACGCGCTAGTGCCTGCCCCTCGGGAGTTCGCTGGAACGATCGTTCCGCACGTTATCGCGAAGTGCGTGCCTCAAGAGCGCTTGTCCGGCCAGCGGCACTACCAGGCAGGGTTAGGTGAACGCAGAGGAGGTCGTCATATGAACGCGCGAATCACGGTCATCAAACGAGCCCTGAACATGGACTTGGTGGAGACACTCCTGCCCGACTGCGTGAGCGAGGCCCGCGCGTGCACGAAGTTCCGGGAAGGGATGACGTTCGAGGTCAGGGGACCGTTCCCGGAGAAGCCGGACGGCTTCTGCGACTGGGCGTGGGTCGCCATCTACCCGAACCTCGCCCTTGCCTGCGCCGGTGCAGAGCTTTCGGCGGGCGCCGCGTTCCCTTGCTGTACGGACGGTCTGCGGCCCGTCACCTTTCAGATCGAGAAGATACTAGACGAGTAGGGCCGCGCAGGATCAAGTTCGCGCTCACGCCGTGCACTCCGGCCTCCGAACCATGAACTGCGAACTCCGGACCACGAACCGCGCGCCCCTCTCAGTCAGCCGCCTACAGCCTGATGACCCCCGCCGCCGCGGGCTCAAAGCCGCACGCGTCGAGGTAGAACGCGCGCAGCTCGTCGTCGAAGTCGACGTGGAGCCACTCGCAGCCGCCCACTCGCCAGTTTGGATCAAGAGTCGACATCTGGAGTATGATATATCCTGTTCCCGCAGCCGTCCGGACCAGCAGCAGCTGCCTATTGGTCGACGCTTTCGGGAGCCCGCCAGACGAGCCGCTCGGGCACTCGGGCCGTGGAATCACGTGGGCAGTGACAGGAGGCGACGCCGGCAGTGAAGTGGGAGGGCCATCAGGCGATAACGCGAGCCGTGGCACGTACTCTGCCTCTATCAGAGCAGGACCGAGACGCCCTTGTGGATGCAGTGACAGAGCCTGACGAGACTCGGGGGGAGTACGAGTCCCACCACACGGGGAAGACCCAAGAGACGCTGGACTACCTCGTCCATGCGCGGGCGCATCACCTCAGAGGGGAGCCCGATGCTGCCGTTGCTGCACTGGCCTATGCTCTCCACTACGTTCAGGATGGCTGCTTCCCTCCCTCCGGTTCTCTTGAACACAACTCCATTGAGAAAGCGGCGACGGGCAGCGAGGTCACGTATCACGTCCGGAACCACATGCCGACTGATCCGCCAATCACCTACCAAGGCGTGGCCGAGATGGTTCATGGCTTGGGGCCACAGGCAAACGCACCGGATGCCGTCCACGCAGCGGTTGAGGCGTCATTTGCTCTTGCCCGTGCGGTGTTCGGTCCTAGCCAAGCGCCGCCCGGACTTCTGGAGCGGGCTCGCAAGGAAGTGCGTCGGCAGTACACGCGGTGGCTTCCGGCCTCGCTGCTTGCCGGGACGGGACTCGGCCTGCTTGCGTCGCTGGCTCTGAAGCTCTCATTGCCCCTCGCGATCGGTCTCTCGCTCGGCGCCATGGTCATTGTGCTGCTGTCTCACCGGAGCTACTACGTCATGCTCGGCGAGCTAAAGTGGTTCCAGCCAGTGTCGGAAGGGAAGCAGGCAGCGCGCAGCAATGACCCGAATGCTCGCAGCACAGGATCGCCACAGGATGATGACGCAGATGAAGTAGTGCCCTTCTGAGGGCAACGAAGCAAGAGGGCGGGCTCTTGGATCGCGCACAAGAGAGCCCTGCGCCTGCCTCAACCGCGCGCTGCCCTGAGCTACTTCCTCACAGCCTGATGCCCCCGCCGGCGCGGGCTCAAAGTCACACGCGTCGAAGTAGGACGATCGCAGCTCGCCGTCGAAGTCGATGTGCAACCACTCGCAGCCGGCGGCTCGGGCGCAGTCGGGGTAACCTGGGCAAGCCGCGTTCACAGGCATTGCCTTCTCTTCGCTGTACAACCACGCAGCAGCAGTGGGACCAGCCAACAATCGGGGAGGGCGGATCGAGTCTCGTCGCGGCTTGGCGAAGGCCTACCGCGCTGTTTCCCGGCCAGAGCCTAGCGAGAGACAGTTCAGTGCGTGAATCAGCGTCGCTCGACTGGAGCCGGGTTTGCCGTAGCCCATCCTACGATCTGAGGAGTAGAATGAGCAGAACGATGGCCAGGACTCCAACTCCCCCGACACTCGACACCAGGATCGCCTTCCCGCTCCTGTCCATGTGCCCGACCCGAAGGACCCGGTACCCAAAGAGGAAAGCAGTGATGCTGAGCACACTTCCCGTCAGAAGCAGACCCGCAGTCATCTCCAACCTCCTCTTCCGTGTCTCCTGTCACTCGCCCTGTCGCCACATGCCGATCGTACCTAGTCTCTATCCCCGTCAGCCCTGCACCACGCCAGCTGTCATCACACAACCATACACCTAGCCCCGGCGGGCGTGGCAAATGTCACGAAAGAAGCCTGCCTGATCGTCGTGAGAAACTGGTGTGAACCCTGTGGCTCTTCTGTAGCGGCTCGCTGCGCCCTCCCCAACAGGAGGGCGCAGCGGTTCCCCGGGCAGTCGCAGCTACTTCTCGCCGCCGTTTCGGGGAATGCTGACCACAGCAGTCAAGGCAGTTGCCACGACCCCAAAGCCAGCGGCAAGCGCCATGAGTCCTCTGACCGTCGTCGCGGTCGCGGGAAAACCGGGAGCCTGCGCCTCAGCGATGAGTCCCTGAACCCTCATGCATGTCTCGAGTTCAGCAACCGCCTCGGCCGCCGTCTTGGAGAGCTGCAGGATGCAGCCGCCCGCGATGAAGGCCGCTGCGGCGATGACAGCCAGTGTCGCAGCAATCAGGGCTATTGTTCTCATGCCTAGCTCCCCGGGCCAAGGAGGACGGAAAAGCTGGCCGCCACGACAAGGCATGTGGTGGCTATCATGATCACACGGACGACTGCGTTGTTCCCAACTACCAGAATGCGGATCCCGAGCGTCAGGGCCGCCACGCTGGCGGCGAAGCCGAATAGGCCAAGAATCATGGCTTCCTCTCCCTTCTCATGTGGTTTCTAGACCCGAACAGCAGCAGACAGCGCCCCTCAAGCTGTGCCCCGGAAAACGACAGCCAGCACTCGAAGTGCCACGAACCCAGCACGGCTCCTCCCGGACAGCCCACCAGCCCTGCGTGTCTCCCATACCTTACAGGATAACCGAGCACGATGCAAGACTGACCTCCGCGTTCTTCCGCAGTGCTGGTCGCAGTAACCATTGGCCCGGCCCTCTGGAGGCGCAGTCTGTGGCGTGCCCCGTCGGAGCGCCAAGCTGCTGCCGAGCAAGAGCGATCCAGCCCCCGCAATCCTGCAGTCAGATCTTGTACCTGTCCTCACGGTTCACCGAGGGCTCTTCCGCCTTCCGTGTCTGGCTTCGTCACAGCCTGATGACCCCCGCCGGCGCGGGCTCAAAGCCGCACGCGTCGAGGTAGAACGGGCGCAGCTCGTCGTCGAAGTCGACGTGGAGCCACTCGCAGCCGGCGGCGCGGGCGCGGTCGGTGGCCTCCTTTACTAGGCGTGTGGCGATGCCCTGCCTTCGGTGCGCCGCCGCAACCATCGTGTCGAGGATGAAGGCGTGGACGCCGCCGTCCCAAGTGACGTTGACGAAGCCGACCAATCTGCCACTCTCACGCACGGTGACCCATCCGAGACTGTGCTTCCCGACCTGGCCGACCTAGTCATCGTCGAGGATGCGGTGGCCGAATACCTCGGCGTGGAGCGCGTTCACCTCGCGGTTCTCGAACGCGCCCCGCCACTCATACGTCAATGTCGTCCTCTGGGCCCTCGTCCTGCTCTGGGCTGACGCTCGCGATCCTTCTCGGCCTACGCTCACGGCGCGGCAAGGTGTGCCGGGCCTGTTTCACGTGCATCCCTCGCAGCCGCTCGAACGCCTGTCCGTACGCTGGGTCGGTCTTCGACCACTCCACGAGCCGCGTGCAGGGGAACGCGTCGCACTCCGAACAGTGCTGGAGGCCCTTCGCGTCGACACAGCACTGGAGAATCCAGCAGTCGGCCGACCAGTGAGCCTTCCGGTCGCCGTGGCAGCCGTTGCAGACCATCTTCTTCTTGATCGCTTCGGCGGCGCCTTCGTTCTCCTTGAGCCAGCCCTCTTGCTTGAACCAGCCGATCACTTCGGCCGCCGCGGCCTTGTCAAACGGGTACCTGCGAATGGAGCACGCCTGACAATCCAGCCCACAGGCAGCGATCGCTTCAGACTTCTTCAACCTCGGCATGCCGGCACCCCTCCTCGGATGCTCCGCCGCCGTCGCCAGGCTTGCGGACACGAACGTGAAGGAAGTACGGGACTACCTGAGCATCTTGCACCGCGGGGCATCGTTCGACAACTGCGTCCGTCGGACACGGCTCCCCAACGCGCTCGATTCGAAATCCAGTCTCGACGAACAGGTTGAACCACTGGCTGAGCGTCCGCGTGAACCGCGGAACCTTGAACTTCGGCAGCTCGCGGCGGACGTCGGCGGGCGCGGCACTGAAAGTCCACAGAGCAACATCGCCCTCGAGCGGGTGGAAGTAGCCGCCGACCTCGTAGGCGTAGGTCCGTCCCGTGTCGTCCCGGAGGTTCCGGTGGTGGGGCATATCGAGGCAGGGGTGGGTAATCGAGAACTGGAGGAATCCACCCGGCTTGAGGACCCGGAATGCCTCGGCGATGGCGCGCTCCACGTTGGGCATGTCCATCAGGCACATCACCGCGGTGACGAAGTCGAAGTGCCGATCCGGAAACGGAAGCTCGAGGGCGCTCGAGACGCGGTAGTCAATGCCGAGCGGCTCGCGCTCTTCTTCCTCGCGGGCGTGCTTGACGAAGACCTCGGCGATGTCGATGGCGGCAAGGCGGGTGCCGCGCTTGGCGATAAGGCGGGTGTTGTGGCCCTCGCCGCAGCCGATGTCAAGCCCGTACAGACCGCCGACGTCGGGGAGCATCGCGAGGAACGCCGGGGTGTTGAGGACGTCGCGGTAGACGTCGTAGCCCGCCCGGGCGAGCCGCGTCCACGCCTCGGCGTTCTCGTTCCACAGACGTCCGACATCGCGGTCGTCCATCCTTCCCCCTACGCGTCGCTCGGCCCGGGTTCCCACCCGTTTTCCTGGCTCCAGCGATCGGCCTTCGCCATGACGCTCCAGATGAACGGCGCCTTGGCGTCGGTGTAGCCGATGCGGTCCTCGCCGTGCTTCTCCGCCAGGGCACGCTTCCGCTCCGCGTACTGCGCCGCGTCATCGGAGTGCGTCCGCAGGTAGTCGCGGAAGAGAAGTCCGAACTGCTCCGACCAGCTCCCGGCGCGGCGAACGTGGATGTGGGTCCGTCGTTGGGCTGGCGACTCGCGGAAGTATCGCTTGGCCCGCTCGGGGTTCTCCGCCCGGAAGACGTAGCCCAGCCGTTCGAGCGGGAGCCGGTACCCGTCGAGCGGCTCGAACGACACGACGGAGATCTGAACGTCGACGATCGGCTTCGCCGCCAGCCCTGGGACGGCCGTCGATCCGATGTGGTCGATGCGCACGGCGACCTCGCCGAGCGCGGCGCGCAGCCTTCCGCCCAGCTCCGCGAACCGCCTCGGCCACTCGGGATCGTACGGGACGACGATGATGCGGTCCGCCATTTGCTCCTCCCCAAGCGGTAGCGTACTCGCCGCCGGGCCGCGGAGCGAACCGCGCCGCCTACGACTGCGGCTGAGGCTGTCTATCCATGCGCCACTCATCACCGTCCTCGGTCTGCCACACCAGGGCGGTCGATTGCCCGTGCTCCACGACGAAGGTCACGCGTTGCATGCCGTGGTCGAACTCGAACCGATCCTTCGCCAGCGGGACGAGAGCGTGGGCGCGCCGGCGGTCCCAGGAGATCGAGAGTGAGCCAGGCCCCAGTTCGACCTCGACCGACGAGCCGTACCCCCCGGCGTACGTCGTGAGGAGGGCGCGATCGACGCTGTACGGATTACGCCGGAGCCGCACGCTCTCGAGCGCCCACTGCCGCCGCCCGCGCTCCTCGTCGTCGGCCGCCTTGGTGAGGAGGACCTCGAGGGCCTCCTCATGGGCCACACCCAGGGCCTCGTCCGCGGGGACGACGATGTCGGGCACAACGCCGGTCTCCTCCCAGTTGTCGTGCGTGATGGGGTTCTCGGAGTACGCGTTCGGGATCATGAGCTCGAGAAAGAGCTCCGGGAAGCGGTAGAACTCGATCGGGTGCGCCCCGCCGCGCGTCTGCTCTCCGATGACGGTGACCCGGCCGAGCTGCTGGAGGTTGTACGAGAAGTCCTCGGCAGCGGAGAACGTCGAGCGGCTGGTCAGCACGTAGACCGGTTGCTCCGCGAACCGCGAACCCGGGACGTACCCGTAGGTCCAGTTCTGCTCGTCGTGGTCACGGTGCCGCGCGGTGTGGACGTGGGTGGGCTTGTCGAACAGGTAGCTCATGAGGAGGTAGACAAGGTCCTCGCCTCCCCCGTTGTCGCGCAGATCGAAGATGAGCGCGTCGGTGTTCGCGAGGAACTGCATCGCGGCTGCCGCCGTCGGCCCGGCGGCTTCGGCAGAAGGAAACCCGCGAAGGTCGAGGTAGCCGACGTTGCCGAGAAGGATCTCGAGCTTGCGGAACTCGTAGTTGTGGCGCGGCCACGCACTCCGCCACGCATCCAAGAACCCGTCCGAGCCCTCCCCGTCCGCCGGCGGCATCCAGGGGACCGCCGCGAGGTGCAGGTCATCGTGGACCGATCGCAGCGCCCGGGTGACTGCCTGCGTCAGACTCGGAATCGCGTCCGCCGCGTCGAACTCACCCTTCTCGAGCTTCGCGAGCAGCGACTCCGACATCGCCTTGGCGTCACCCTCGAAGATGTACTTGTCTTTCACCGTCTCTGCTGTCTTTCGAACGATGCGAGCCCTGAGATCAGGATCGAGCGCCGGGAACTCCCGCTCTTCCTGGGCCATGGGATCCCAAACCTCCTCGTAGTGAGTACCGACCACCTACTTGTGAGTGGGCCCTGGCTGCCTTTGGGTTCACCGGAAACCCGTGCGGCGTTGCGCGCCTGCGGCCGCCGCAGTAGCCTTGCGGCATGAGAGGCCGGGCATGCTTCTAGTCAACGTCATCGTCCCCGTCATCCTGATCGCCGGCGCGGGATACCTGTTCGCCAAGCTCACGAGGTTCGACGCGACGCCGCTCACCCGGTTGTCGTTCTACATCCTCAGCCCTGCGCTCATCTTCCAGTCGATGCTCAGCTCGTCGCTCTCCGGCACGACGCTCTCCCAGGTGGTGATCTTCGTCTTCGCCGCTCACGGCGCGCTGCTTCTTCTGGGCGCCGTCGGCGTTCGCTGGACCGGGTGGGACGCGGACACCAAGGCGTCAGCGCTCCTCTCGTTCACGTTCTCGAACTGCGGCAACTATGGGCTACCTGTACTCCTCTTCGCGTTTGGGGAACCCGGGTTCACCCTCGGAGTGGTGTACATGGTGGCGCACCAGGTGTACCAGACTCTCTTTGGAGTGGGCGTTGCGAGCTGGCGGAAGGGGATGTCGCCGCTTGCCATGGCGCGGCAACTGCTTGCCGTGCCGTGGCTCTACGCGGTTGCCCTCGGCCTCGTCGCTCGAGCGACGTCGTTCGAGCTTCCCACAGTCCTCGCCCGCCCGGTCGAACTGGTCGCCGCCGCCGCGATCCCGATTCAGCTCTTGCTCCTCGGCATGGCGCTCGCCGGAGCGAAGGTCGGCCACCTCGTCCGGCAGGCTACGCCGGTCTCGCTCGCCAAGCTCGTCGTTCCGCCACTCCTCGCCTGGGGACTCTGCGCCGTCCTCGGGTACGACGGGCTGCTCCGCGCGGTGCTGATCCTGGAAGCGAGCACACCGACGGCGGTCAACGCCCTCGTCCTGTCACTTCAGTACAACCGCCGCCCCGAGCTGACGGCGTCGATCATCCTTCTCACAACGATCGGCGGGGTCGCGACGACAACGCTCCTTCTGTGGCTGCTCGCCTGAGTGGAAGGGGCTAGAGCCAAGCCCCATGACCTGGCGATTCCGCTGCGCCGCGCCCCAGCGATTCCCCGAGAAGTGACTCGCAGGAGCCGCCCAGCGTACACTCACAGCAGCGAAGGAGGTTCCCGTGAGAGACGAGATGACGAGCGGCCCCATTCGCGTTCGTGCGTTCCGTGAAACCGACATCGAGCCGCTGCACGAGGCGGTCTCTGAGTCGATCGCCGAAGTGGCACCGTTTGAGACGTGGTGCCACCCCGACTTCTCGCTCGCCGAAGCCGAGGAGTACGTCAGGTGGTGGATCAAGGCGCGCGCGAGGCGACATGCCTTCTACTACGCTGTCGAAGATGCCGCCGCGTCGCGCTTCCTCGGCGCCTGCGGCGTCAGCGGCTACTCGAGCGAGCATCGTCACGCCATGCTCGGGTATTGGGTCCGCACGTCCGAAACCAGGAAAGACGTTGCCACGACAGCGGCCCGCCTCGTCGTTGCGGCCGCCTTCGCCGACCTCGATCTGCTTCGCGTGTCCATCGGCGTCCCTGTCGCGAACATCGCCAGCCATCGCGTGGCCGAGAAACTCGGCGCCGCGCGCGAGGGTGTCATGCGGCAGGAACTCGTCCTCCCGAACGCCCCGTCCGACGTCGTGTTCTACAGCCTGCTTCCCGGCGAGCTGCGAGCGGCTAGGGCGAGAACGGACGAAGTCTCGCACAGGGCCCACGAAGCCGCCTCCGGCCTCCCCCAGGCGACGTTGCCCGCGGAAACGGAACGTCCTTCTTGGCCTCAGCACGCCCTACTTGTCTCGCGACGATCCCGGAACTAGGCTGCTATGATGATGGATGCAACTAGACGAACCGGAGGCAGCAGCCGCGGCGAGGACGGGGCGGAAAGAAGACTGGAGGCGAAGCGATGGCAAGGATGCGTTCGACCGAGGCAGTGACCAAGTTGATCATGGCAGCGCCGGCAGTACAGAAGGCGCTGAAGTTGGATCAGGGACAGGAGGGTGCAGAAGCCGAACTCAGGACGGCGATCCAGGAGGCCGTAGCCGGCGCGGCGTTTCTCAGCGACCGGCTGGTCTACCGCCTGGCCATCGGCGTGCTGAGCCTCCTTGCGCTGACCGCGGCGGGGTGCGCCGTGAAGTTCGGACTCGACGGCAACGCCGTCCCGGAAGTCCTTGTCAGTCTCGGCTCCGCCTCGGTCGGCGCCCTGGTCGGGCTGTTCGCCAACCCCCCATCGAGCACCTAGACGGCCCAGTCACATCACCGAGGCTTGCCGGCTCTGAGCCGGCCGCTTGCGCCACGTTCCCCGCCGGTCCGGAAGGCCCAGACGAGGACACGAGGCGCTGCCTAGCGCCGTGTCTGTTCGTCGTCTCTTCCCGCGACGCCTTGCCCCAGTCAGAGCGGGAGTTCGCCCGCCTCCTAGCTACGGCTTTGCCGTAGCCAGTCTCCCAGCTACGGCTTTGTCGTAGCCAGCCTCCTAGCTACGGCTCTACCGTAGCCCGCTTCCCAGCCACGGCTTTGCCGTAGCCAGCCTCCTAGCTACGACTTCGTCGTAGCCAGCGCCTTTTTCACGTGTGGGATGAGGCCGCCGTCGTTGAGGATGGCGAGGACTTCCTTCGGCAGCGCGGGGAAGCGGTACTCCTTCCCCTTATGGGTGACGACGCCTCGGTCGAAGTCGATCTTCACGGTGTCGTTCTTCGCGATCATCGACGTTCCCGACGCCAGCTCGACGACGGGCAGGCCCTCGTTGATCGCGTTGCGGAAGAAGATGCGGGAGAACGAGACGGCGATGACGGCGGCGACGCCCGACGCCTTGACGCAGGTGGCCGCCTGCTCGCGCGACGAGCCGCAGCCGAAGTTGGCGCCGGCGACGATGATGTCGCCCGGCCTCACGCCCTTAGCGAACGTTGGATCCAGGTCCTCGAACGCGTGCTCGGCCATCTCGGCCGGCGTCATCGGCTTGTAGGTGTACTTGCCGGCGAAGATGACGTCGGTGTTGACGTCGTCCCCGTACTTCCAGACCTTGCCCTCGATCATGCGCCACCTCCACGCACGGCCTTCCTCGGATCGGTGATCACGCCGGCCACGGCGGACGCGGCGACGGTTGCCGGAGAGGCGAGGTACGTCGACGCCTCCGACGAGCCCATCCGCCCCTGGAAGTTGCGGTTCGCCGTCGAGATGCACACCTCACCCGCGGCGAGGACGCCCTCGTGCGCGCCGAGGCACGGGCCGCAACCGGGGTTGAGGAGCATCGCCCCGGCGCGGAGGAAGATGTCGACGAGCCCCTCGCGCAACGCATCGAGGAGGATCTCGCGCGACGCGGGGAGGACGATCATCCGGACGCCCTTGGCGAGCTTCTTGCCTTCCAGGTAGCGGGCTGCCGCGTGCAGGTCCTCGAGCCGGCCGTTCGTACACGTGCCGAGCAGCGCTTGATCGATCTTCGTTCCTTCGACGTCTTCGACGGGGACGACGTTGTCGACGGTGTGCGGCTTCGCGACCTGCGGGCCAAGCTTCGCGGCGTCGTAGGCCAGCACCTTTTCGTACTCGGCGTCCGGGTCGGGGTAGACGGGCGTGTACGTCGTCTGGGCCCGCGGCTCGAGGAAGGCGAACGTCTTCTTGTCGGGCGCACAGTAGCCGTTCTTCGCCCCCATCTCGATCGCCATGTTGCAGAGAACGAGACGCGATGCGACGCTCATTGCCTCGATCGCTTCGCCCGCGTATTCGACCGACTTGTACAAGGCACCGTCGGCGCCGATGTCGCCGATGATCTTCAGGACGAGGTCCTTCGACGTCACCGAGTCCTTGAGCTTGCCACGCACGTCGACCTTGAACGACGCCGGGGTCTTGAGCCAGATGCGCGACGTGGCGTAGAGGGCGGCCATCTCCGAGCGGCCGACACCGGCGGAGAACGCGCCGAGCGCCCCATACGCGGTGGTGTGCGAGTCCGAACCGACGATCAGCCGCCCGGGAAGGGCAAACCCCATCTCGGGAAGCACTTGGTGGCAGACACCGACGCCGACGTCGTAGAACGCCTCGATCTTCTGTTTCGCCACGAACTCGCGGATCTCCTTGTGCCCCTTCGCGTACTCCTCGGTCGACGCGGGCACGGTGTGGTCGAGGACGATGACGAACCGCTCCGGGTTCTTCACGCGCTCGACGCCGATCTTGGCGAACGTCTTCGCGATGGCCGCGGTATTGTCGTGCGACAGGCAGACGTCGGGCTCGACGTCCACGATCTGCCCGACATCCACTCGTGGCAGGCCCGCCTTCTTCGCCAACACCTTCTGGGCGAACGTCTGTCCCATGCGCCTTATCCCTCCAACGGATCGAAGTTCATGAAGTCGGCCAGGTGGAGGACGATGGCTTCGGCCGTCCGCTTCCCGTGGTCGCCCTCCTTCGAGTGCGTGCCGATGATGTGCAGGACTTCGGCGGGAAGCCCCTGCGCGTCGGCGAGGGCGAGCCCGGAGAACGGGTGCCGCACGAGGGCGCCGTCCTTCGACTTCCCGAACTTGCCGTCCCTTTCGGTCGTCTCGAGCAGCTTGCCCACGTCGTGGAGCAGCGCTCCGGCGACCAGGATGTCGCGGTCGACCTTGAGCTCCCCCTTGTAGATCTCGTCGAACGTGTCGGCCGCGGCGATACAGATCTTCGTCACACTGCGCACGTGGTCGGCAAAGCTGATCTTGACCGGCTTCAAGAGCGTGAACGGAATCCGCGCGATGTCGGCGGGTTTCCAGCCACCGCGGGCAAGCCCCGCTTCCCACGTCGCGAGCACTCTCTCGCGCAGGCCCTTGTCCTTGATCTCGTCGACTTCCGGCAGGATCTTCCGGATCTCGTCTCTCACTGCCATCCTTCCACCTTTCGCACCACGTCGATCACCGTTCCGTCCCGCCACTCGATCGCAGCGATGACTTCGTCCCCGAACACGGGCTTCCCGAGAGGACGCACGAGCCCGTCGGCCTCGGCCTTGATCTCGGCCAGGTCGCGTACCGGCAGACCGGCCGCGAGGAGGCACTCCTTGAGGTCACCGCGCTTCGGGTTCACGGCGAGCCCGCGCTCGGTCACGATCACGTCGACCACCTCGCCCGGCGTGGTCACGGTGGTGACCCGGTCGAGGATCACGGGCAGGCGTCCGCGGATCGACGGCGCGGTGATGACTGTCATCTTGGCTCCGGCGGCCACGTCCTGGTGCCCACCGATCCCGTGCAAGAGCTGCCCGTCCGAGTGGGTGTTCACGTTGACGTTGAAGTCGAGGTCGACCTCGGTCGCGCCGAGGAACGCCGCGTCGAGCATGTACGTCGCGCAGCCGCGCGAGTCGTAGTTCGCGTAGAGGCCGGGGTTCATGATCACGTGAGCCGGGTCCTTGCCGAGCGATGCCACGGCGATCGGATCGAACGCTTGGCCGTCGAGAATCGTGCGCACCAGGCCCTTGTGGAGCATTTCGACCATGACTCGCGTCCCGCCGCCCATCACGAACCCACCGACGATCTTCGCCTTCTCCATCGCTTCCGCGAGGTACATCGTCGCGGCGAGGGAGACGCCGCCCGCGCCCCCCTGAAAGCTCAGACCCTCTCTGAAGTACGGCGAAGCGACGACGGCGTCCGCCGCCAGGCGCGCGATGCGCAGCCGGGCCGGAGACTTCGTCATTTCCAGGGTGCCCGACGCAATCTGAGCCGGGTCACCGACCTCGTCGACGACGACCACGTAGTCGACCCATCCTTGCTGGATCTCGAGCGGGTAGGCGGGGTACGGAGCCAGGTCGTTCGTCACGACGACGGTCTTCTTCGCGTGCTGCGCGTCGACGATGCAGAAGGTGATCGGCCCGCACGGGGTCCGGCCATTGATCCCGTTCGCGTTTCCGTAGGCATCGGCCTGCGACGCGGCAATGAACGCCACGTCGATCTCCACGTCGCCCGACTCGATCGCCCGCCAGCGGCCGCCGTGCGAGCGGAGGGTTGCCGGCTCTCGCAGCTTCCCGCCTTGGGAGATGTAGGCGCCGACGGGCCCGTTCATCGATCCTTCGATCCGCGACACGACGCCGGCCTTGATGTGGTCGACGAGCTTGGCATGCGTCCCGAAGAGGGCGGTCGGCAACAGGCGCAGCTCCTTCAGGCCCATCCGGGCGCAGGCGTCGACGACCTGGTTGATGACGCGGTCGCCTTCGCGGAACGAGTGGTGGAACGAGATCGTCATTCCGCTCTTCAGGCCGGCGGCCTCGATCGCCGCTTCGAGAGACGGGAGGACCTTGTTCTCTCCGGGCACGCAGGACTTCTGCGGCTGCGGCGCCTTCAAGCCGGATCGCTTCTTGGCGAACGCCCCGGCGTACGGCTCCACCGATCGGCTGCCGATCGTCTTCGGGATCTCTCGACCGAGCGCGTTCTTCATCTTCGCGCCTCCCTTCCATCACAGCCGTCTACCGGGGAGGCGCGCCGACTCCCCAGGCGTTCCGCCAGCTTGATGGCGCGCTTTGCGCGCTCGAGCACCGGCCGGTCGATCATCTTGCCGCCGATCGCGATGGCGCCGATGCCGCGCGCCTCGGCCTCCTCGGCTGCGGCGACGATCTTTCGCGCCTCTTCCATCTCCTTCTCGCTCGGAGTGAATGCAGCGTGCAGAGCGGGAACCTGCGCCGGGTGAATCGCTCCCTTGCCGTCGAACCCGAGGTCGCGCGCGAGCTTCGCCTCGGCCGCCAGGCCGGTCTCGTCGTCGACGTTGGCGTACACGGTGTCCGACGCCTGTACTCCGGCAGCCTTGGCTGCGGCGACGATCATCGAGCGCGCGAAGAGGAGAGCCTCCGGCGTGCGGCGCGCGCCGACGTCGCGGGTGTAGTCCTCGGCGCCGAACGCGACCGCGACGACGCGGGGGTCGGCGGACGCGATCTCCTCGGCGTGGAGGACGCCCTTTCCAGTCTCGAGGATCGGCATGATCCACGTCGAGCCCCTCGGGGCCCCGACGGCGCGCTCAGCATCCGCCAGCTCCTTCGCGAGGGCGAGGATGTCGTCTTTGGACTCGGCCTTGGGGAGCGCGACGCCGTGCGGTCGCGCGAGGAGAACCTCGCGAACGTCGTCCGCGCCGCCGAGGGAGAGCGGGTTGATCCGCACCCAGACTTCGTTCGGGAAGTCGATGGCCGTCAGGAGGTGCTTCACGAGGACGCGGGCCGCCGCCTTCTCGGCAGGAGGCACGGAGTCCTCCAGGTCGACGAGCACGCAGTCGGCGCCGTGGAGCTCGATGCCCACGAGAATGCGAGGGCTGTTGCCCGGAGCGTAGAGCCGGCTGCGCCGCGGCGCGTCCTGTTCGCTCGGTCGGCGGCGGGTTTCGGGGACGATGGCCTTGGGTGCTTGCGCTCCGGTGCCGGGAGACATAAGCCGCACGGCGGCCTCGACGCGCGCCGCAAGGACGTAGTCGAGCGCGCCTTGGTCGGCCACGGCGACGTCCGCCCTCACGCGCCCGAGCTTCGCCAAGGTCTCGTCGACAACCTCGCGAATTCCCCGTTCGAAGAGATGCGGGTCGCCGGTCGTCACCTCGACCGCCGTCACCTTCGCCGGCGCCGCGCTGATGCGGCAGTCGCCCTTCGCGTCCGACCCGACGACGATTTCGTCTGCCATCCGTCCCTCCTACTTCACGAGCAGGGCGAGGACCGCCTTCTGAGCGTGCATCCGGTTCTCAGCCTGGTCGAAGATCGCGCTCCCCGGGGAGCGCGAGGCTTCGTAGGTGATCTCCTCATCGTAGTGCGCCGGCAGGCAGTGCAAGACGATTGCGTCCTTCTTCGCCGCCGCGAGCAGCGACGCATCGATCGTGAACCCGTCGAACGCGTTCTGCTTGGACTTCGCCTCCGTCTCCTGCCCCATGCTCACCCACACGTCCGTGTACAGGACATCGGCGCCTTTCGCCGCGGCGAGGGGATCATCGAGGATCTCGATCGATGCGCCGAGCGCGCGCGCCGCGGCGACGATCTTCGCGTTCGGCTCGTAGCCCTTGGGGCAGGCGATGCGGAACGCCATGCCCACCTTGGCGCATCCCTCGATGAGCGAGTGGGCGACGTTGTTTCCGTCGCCGACGAAGGTCAACGTCAGTCCCTCGAAACCGCGCTTCTTCTCCCACACCGTAAGAAGGTCGGCCAGTCCCTGGCACGGATGGTGCAGGTCGCACAGGCCGTTGATCACCGGCACCGTGGCGTACTTTGCCAGCTCGAGGATCGTCTCGTGCTTGAACACGCGGGCCATGATGGCGTCCACGAAACGGGACAGGTTGAGGGCGATGTCCTCGGTCGTCTCGCGCTCCCCGAGCTTGATGTCACTCGGTCCGAGGTAAATCGCGTGGCCGCCGAGCTGCTCCATTCCCGCCTCGAAGGACACGCGCGTCCGGAGCGACGGCTTCTGGAACACCATCGCCAACGTCTTCCCCGCGAGCATCGCGTGACGGATCCCGGCCCGATGTTCGAGTTTGAGGTTCCGGGCGGTCTCGAGGATCTCGAAGACCTCCTCCGAGCTGAGCCCTCCGAGGGAAACCAAGTGGCGAGCGTTCATCGTCGGCCCATCCTCCTGCACGTCGTGACGAGGCCCGGGACACTCCCGGGACGCTGGGAATGATAGCCGACCCCGCAAGGGCCACCAACCCGCTTCACAAGGGAAGGACGGCCTACGTCGAGAAGCCGGACACACGGATCGAGTGGATCCGGCAGCGGTTCGCCCCGAACACGTCCGTCAGCGTGCGGTCGCCGATCATGACCGCCTCGGCGGCCGAGACTCCGAGCGCGGCGAGAAGGGCCGCGTATCCCTTGCGGGACGGCTTGTGGGCCATCCGCACGACCGGTACTTCCGACCCGAGCTGGCTCATGAGCTCTTCCACGCTTCGCCACCGGCGGTTGGTCAAGACCCCAACGCGAAAGCCGCGGGCGGAGAGCTGGTCGAGAAGCGCGCGAACCTCGGGACGAAGCGTGGTCGTGCTCCGCTCGCCGAGGGTATTGTCGAGGTCGAAGATGACGGCCCGCTTCCCGTCCGCCCACAGGCGGTCGTAGTCGACCTCGAAGATCGACGACGCGGTCTCACTCGCACGAAGCTGGCGCATCCTCGCTCCCCCGGATGACGGCGCCGATCGCGGCGCGCGTCTTGAGGCGATCCATGACCTCGAGGAACTCGGACTCCATCCCCGCCGCGACGTAGATCTTGTACATCGCGGAGCCGTCCTTGAGCTTGAACTCGCGCCGGACCGTCGCCAGGCCGTCGTACGCGCTCAGGATGGCGTCGACGAAATGGACCTCGTCTTCCGTAGTCCCGATCCAGTAAGGGATGGCGCCGCAGGAGCGACTAGGCGACACGGCGACCCTCCAGCGCGGAGCGAGCGGCCTCGACCGCCTTCCGGAGAGCGATCTCCGGGTCGACTCCGCGTCTCCACGCGCGCGCCACGGCGCCGAGAAGATCGAGCCCCGCTCGCTCTTCCTCGTCGGCGGCATCGAGCAGAGCCTCGACGGGAGCGCCGTCGGGAAGCGAAGCAACGAGCTTCCGCGCCGCGACGATCGGGGGAAGCTCCACCGTGGCCCGCCCCGGTTCGGCGGCCTTGATCTCGTTCCATCGTGCCCGAACCGCAGCGAGATCGGACGGCGCGTCTCCGAATACGTGGGGGTGACGCCGCTCGAGCTTCGTGGCCAGCGTGTCCATCACGTCGTCGAGCGTGAACTCCCCCGCCTCTTCGGCGATCCGGCTGTGGAGGAGGACCTGGAGGAGCAGGTCGCCAAGCTCGGACTCGAGCGCGTGGGGATCACCGCCGTCGATCGCGGCGACCACCTCGTGAGCCTCCTCCACGACGTAGGGACGGAGCGTCCGATGATCCTGAGCTCGATCCCACGGGCAACCGCCCTCCGGATCGCGCAGACGGGCGATCAGCCCGACGAGTCGGGCAAGCCGTTCGGCGAGCCGCTCGCTCATCCTACGGCGTGCCTTCCCCGGCCTCGCCGGCCTCCGGCGCTCCACCGGCGTCGACGATCAACCCAGCCACCTCGTCGGCTCGGTACTCCGGGCTGGTCGCGCGGACCTTCTCGAGACGCGTCAGCGCGTCCGACGTGTTCCCACGCGCCAGCTGGAGCTTTGCCGACTCGACGAGCGCGTCGAGCCCGACCGAAGTGAGCGGCTTGCCTTGCCCGACGTCGGACTGCACGGTCGTCACGATGGCGTCGTACAGCTTGACCTTCGCCGCGTCGCGCTCGATGCGAGCGAGTCCGCGCTCGAGGTAGTCGAGCGCCGAGTCGAACTCGGTTCGCCAGCGGTACGCCTCGGCAATGCCGAGGTAGGCATCCTCCGACGTGGGTCGCAGCTCGATCAGCTTCGCGTACTCCCGAATGGCGGAGCTCCACTTGTACTGCTCGGCGTAGACCTTGGCCAGCCGGGACAGCGTGTCGGCATCGGTGGGGTCGAGCGACACGATCTTCGTCGCGATCCGCTCCCGCTGCTGGGTGTCGAATGAGCGGGCGAGCGCCGTCCGGAGCTGCGTCAGTCCCTCTGCCGTCTCGCCGCGCGCGAGGTAGACGTTCCCCATCCCCTCGTACGCGTCGGCCCTATAGGGAGAGCGCACGATGACCGAATGGAACGCCCGCTCTGCGTCCGCCAGCTTGCCCATCGCAAGGTGGGCCTGCCCGAGCTTGATGTCGAGGTCCAGTCCGCCGCCGCTCTTCTGACCTTCTTCGTAGCGGGTCACCGTCGTAGCGTACAGGTCGTTGGCCTGCTGCCGGAACGTGGCGAGAAGCTTCTCCTCGTCCTCCGTGCGGGTCCCCTTGCCGGCCAGCGCGTCGCGCTCGCGGATCGCGCGCTTCAGGCGGGCGAACGCGACGTCTCCCTCGGCGATCGCGAGCTTGGCGTTCGCCGGATCGACCTGGCGAATGGCCGCAATGAGGTCTCCCGCCTGGTCGACCTGGTCCATCGCCAGGTCCACGCTGACGAGTTTGAGCATGACGCTCGCGTCGTTCGGCCGGACGCGCAGCGCCGCCTCGTAGCGGGTCTTCGCCAGGCTGTAGTTCGCCTGCTTCACCGCGAGGTCCCCGGACGCCACGTACGCCCCGACGTTCGCCGGATCCTTGCTCACGACCTGGGTGTACTGCAGCTCCGCCTCTACGTAGGCGCCGCGATCCGCGTACAGCTTCCCGAGGAGGAACGTTGCCGTCACGCTGTCCGGGCTGAGCTCGAGGATGTGGTTCAGGAAGTCCTCGTCGGCGTCGACCTCCTCCAAGGCGGCCAGGTACGCGGCGAGCGCTCTGTCCCTGTACTCACTCTGCAGTCTGCGCAGCTCTTGCATGCGCTCCGTCTGCTCCGTGCTGGGATCGTCGATCTTCGCGAGCTCGTCCAGCTCCGAGGCGAGAGAGGACGACTTCAGCTCGTACAGCTGACCGATGTAGTAGGGGAGGTACGGGTCCCCCGTCGTCCCTTCCTTCTGCAACCGCTCGAACTCGGCCAGGCCCAGGTCGGGGTCCTCTTCCTGAAGCAGGAACGCGCGCACGACCTCGATCTGGACATCCGCGTTCTTCGTCTTGTAGACGCCGTCGTACCACGCGCTGACGCGCGTCGACGTTTCATCCTTGACGTAGTCCTCGACCACCTGATCGCGTACCTCGGCGAGCGTCGGCGTGTGGGCCGCCTTGTGATCGACGACGTGGATGATGTGGTATCCGTACGTGGTCTTCACCGGGGCGCTCGTCCGGCCGGCGTCGAGGGAGAAGGCGGCCTCCTCGAACTCCCCGACCATCTGCCCGCGCTCGAACCAGCCGAGGTCGCCGCCATTGTCCCGGGTGCCAGCGTCGAGCGAGTACTCCTTGGCCAGCGCGGCGAAGTCCCCGCCCGCATCGAGCTTTTCTCGCACGGTCTGGGCCGTCTCGAGAGTGTCCACGAGGATGTGCGACGCCTGGACCTGTTCGGCCTGGTCGTACGTGGCGAGGTTCTTCTCGAAGTAGGCGCCGAGCTGCTCCTCGGTGGGCTGGATCGTCCCGGCGACCTGGGCGTCGACGGCGTTGACGATGTACTGGGTCTCGATGCTCGACCGCATGCGGGCTTTGAACGTCTCGAGCGTGTCCCCCGTCTGACTGAGGTACGTGACGAGCTGCTCCTCGGTGACGTTGTACGACTTCAGAAGCTGGGCGTACTGCTCGGCAAGGGTTGCGTCCACGGTCTCCCGCGACGCGCGGATCCCGCGGGATTTCGCTTCCTGGACGTAGATCGTCTGGCGGATCAGGTCGGACATCGCGCCCGCGTAGAGCCGGAGTCGAAGCATCGCCCCGGCGGCTCCGGAGAAGATGCCGCTCGCATCCTGTCCTGCTTGGGCGTACAGGTTCTGGTACTGGGTGACGAGCTGATTCACTCGCTCCTGGTACGCCTCCAGACTGACCTTCTCTCCCCCCACACTCACCGCGTAGTCCGGTGCCTCGCCGTCGTCCCCTCTCGACGACCCGCTGAACAATCCGGACTGGTTCGCGCTGAATAGCCCAACGCCACCCACGAGGAATGCGACGACCACGGCCCAGATGATCGCGCGCTGATGCCGCTTGAAGAACGTTGACATTGCAGTACGTCACTCCCTTGGTGAGGATTGCAGACTCGCCCGAATAGTACAAACCTCGATCCCGCCCAACAAGGAACCGCCGAACTCCCGGGTCAGGCGAGGTCGCCGCCCCGGATCGCTCCGGCGTGCGGCTCATGCCGAGGCCGCACGACCAGGTGGATCGCCGTCTTCTCGTCTTCGCTGTCGGCGATCCGGACGCTGGAGAAGCTCGGCGTGCAGTACAGGTCCAGCCCGCTTGGGGCGATGTACCCTCGGGCGATCGCGATGGCCTTCACGGCCTGGTTCACGGCCCGCGGACCGATCACGTGGATCTCCGCCGATCCGCACTCTCGGATGCCGTTGGCGATCGCTCCCGCCGTCGCGCTCGGATCCGAGCTTGTCGACACCCTAAGGACGTTCATTCACGCCCTCCGCTACTTCGCGCTCTCACTGAACTGCGTCTGCCGGATGACGTTGACCTTGATCTCTCCGGGGTAGCTCAGCTCCTGTTCGATCGCCCGCGCGATGTCGTAGGCGATCTTCGCCGCCGCGTCGTCGCTCGCCCGGTCCGGCTGCACCATCACCCGCACCTCGCGGCCGGCCTGCAGCGCGTACGCCTCCTGGACGGCGGGGAACGATCGGCACAGCTCCTCGAGATCGTGCAGCCGCTGGACGTAGCGCTCGTACGTCTCCTGTCGCGCCCCGGGCCGGGCCGCGGACAGCGTATCGGCGGCCTGAATCAGCACGTCGAGAATCCCGGTTGGCTCCACATCCTCGTGGTGCGCGGCGATCGCCTGCACGACGTCGCGGCTCTCGCCGTACCGTCGGGCCAGGTCTGCGCTGATCACCGCGTGCGGACCGTCCACCTCGTGGTCGACGGCCTTTCCGATGTCGTGCAGGAGTCCGGCGCGCTTCGCCTTCTTGGAGTCTACCCCCAGCTCGTCGGCAAGGATCTTCGCGATGACGCTGACCTCGATCGAGTGCACGAGTTGGTTCTGCCCGTAGCTCGTCCGGTAGTGGAGCCGGCCGAGAAGCGCGGCAAGCTCCGGGTGGAGGTCGATCCCAAGGTCGAAGGCGGCCTTGCGGCCTTCCTCCTTGACCCGCTCGGCAAGGCGCGCCTTGGC
>Ga0172366_10000915_pt1 | contig 22426 bp, 22 predicted proteins | sample LakKivSesite69cm_FD_114533 | JGI IMG/M metagenome (GOLD analysis project Ga0172366, IMG submission 114533) | Sediment microbial communities from Lake Kivu, Rwanda - Sediment site 69cm | ecosystem: Environmental > Aquatic > Freshwater > Lake > Sediment | place: Rwanda: Western Province, Lake...
AAAAGAAGAAACAGTGAAATGCTTGATAAATGGAGAAACTACATTGAGACAATATCTGACGCAAATCAAGGCAACATGGCTGTATTCTTCACAAGCTACGGACTGATGCATAAGGTTCTACCGTTGATGAGAACGACCAGGAAGATGATAGTGGAACTGCAGAAGACCAAGAGAAGCGAAGTGATTGAACAAATGGCGAGACGTTCCGACAACATGCTGTTCGGAGTCATGGGAGGCAAACTCAGCGAAGGAATTGATTATCCCAACAATATTTTAACTTGTGTTGTCGCTGTAGGTCTACCTTACGCCACGTGGGACGTTTATCAAAAAGCCTTGATGGAGCATCTTGAACATCAATTCCCAGAGAAAGGCAGAACATATGCTTATTCAGCTCCTGCAATTCTCCGATTGATTCAAACTTGTGGACGAGTCCACCGATCAGCTAATGACAAAGGATGCATAATAATCCTGGACTCACGCGTCGCACATCCAAACATCAAACAGCAACTACCTGTCTACTTTCAAAAAGAGATGAAAATTGCCAAAAACGCAGTTGATTGCAACGAACTGATAAAAGAATTCTGGAAAAAAGCCGGTTCTGTTGCATAGATGAGGTTTGTGTTGCAAATTAAGGTTTACCCTTTCCTTCGCTGTTGCAAGCTGAGGGTTTTTATTTTTGGGTTTTCTAATCAAGTCCGAAGGTGGTGAGACTTGCCTACGAGTAATCAAAAGACGAAGGGCGTTGTTCTTATTAGATATGAAGATGGAACAGAGAAGATTCTACCGAAAATCACCTACCTAAGAATGAAGAAGGCTGGAAGGCACATCATACTTTTGAAAGAAGGCTTACATTGGAACGAGTTGAAATGAAAAAAACTACATTTTTTCCGTTTAAATTTCATAACTTCGGAAGAAATTTCCGAGAATATAGAATGTCAGGGTTCGGGAGATATAGCGAGTAGGAATCGCTAATTAGTTATTCTGATATGCCAAGATATAATATAGTTAAAACTACGATTTAAGCGATTTTATTTCAGCTTTGAAACGTCCTGTATTTTGTATTTTGAAGAGACCCTGACATTATAATTAACTTTGCCAATTCTGACCTTTGTAGTCCAGCCTTTCTAAAGGTTGACCGTTCTAAACGCTCAAGTGAAATCAAAAGCCACCTACAATTTGAAGTCGATATTCTGCCATTCTTCGCTCGAAAAGGGCTGAAATTGGGCGAAAATGACGACTTGAAGATGGTGCGGTCGCCGGGACTAATACCCAAACGGGTTCAAGTCCATCATACCTATATTGCTTGAACAAGAGTAGAGGACATCATCTGCTGCTCTATTACGGACTTCCATATCAAAATTGATGGCTTCAATAGCTCTGCCATAATAAAGGCTGACAACGTTTTGACCGAAGTCTTTCAGAAAGCTGACCTGAACGTTATAGATAGAAGGGCAAACACGTATGTCATCATCAACCATGGTGAAGTGAGAGCATTGAACAAATCTGACTTCCTTGAGCACATAGTTGACACCTACCTCACATTGAGGGTCTGCATGCTAATCTCGGTATACGTGATTAGCAAGCGTTGTTAAAAGAGTCAGGGTGAGATGACTTCCTTGTACGGTAGGGAGAGCACAGTTGAAGTGAGCCCGACGAAAAACTGCATGGGATTTGCTCCAAGCAATTGACTTAATGCGAGAGATGCCGTCTTGAACTTGTTTTCCCAAAGGCGGCGTCTTTTACTATTACTCCCGCTTCCATTTACACCCTTTCAGCCTTGCCCTAATATCATATCATCTTTAGATTTGGATTGATGGAAAGTATTTCTGGGACGTTCCAATCGAAAGGCGAGAGCCTTGACAGCCTGGAGCACTTGCATCATATACAAATCACCAACTTTTTCCGGCAGGTTAACATGTGATCAGTGACAAAAATAAATCAGTCAGAAAGAGCTAAAACGAGGTTCGAGTAATTGGCTCTTGGAGAGCCTGCAAAGACATCACAAAGAAATCGAGAGTGGGTGGATACGATTCTTGTTGTCATGCTTCCTTGGGATGTGTCACAGTTCGGCTTCTGCGATTATTAATCGACCTTTAACCTCTTGTTGTTTGGTTGAACTCAAGTATCCGGAATGTTGAGCAAAGTCGGGCAAATCATAATCCTCCTTCACATGCGCATGCATTCCTGCAGTTGCAAACAAATTCTGCAATTCGTGTTTGTTGAACCATTTGGAGTAGACGCCTCTGTCCGTAAGCAGAATGCTTTCATTTCTGTACTTAAGCGCCTCGGGATCTTCTCTTATATTCCCGACTGTAGGCCAAACGTCATCCTTGTAGAATCTGTTCAAGCCGAATTCCTTGAACTTTGCACTGTTGAACACTGATATCATGACCTTTCCGTGAGGGTAAGCAAGTCTTTTCATGGTTTTTAGAAGGTCTATCTGTTGACTCTTACGCTGATTGCCGAGAGTTTGAAAAAGACATGTCACCACTTTGAAAGAATCTCTGTACTCGGGTGCATCTCCTAGTGACATATTGAAGTATTGTCCTGCTGCTACGAATAAGAGTACGCGTCGACCCAGCAGGTATCCTAGCCTCTTTGCTTTGAGAACATCAACGCACTTCTTGATCATTCCTTCTTGAAAATCTATTCCAATCAGCAATTGCAGATTTTCATCGTAGTCTTCATCATATGAATAGTATCGTCCGAGTACAGAATCTTTTCTATAATCTTCGCATGCTCTAGACCTACGGCTGCGAATAGCTGTACGAGTAAACCGTCTGTTTCTGTTCCCGTGTGTGTTCATCATTCTTGCGCCATAGCGAATAACGTATCTGCCAGTTCCAACACCCATTTCGAGAAAAATGGTCTTTTGGTGTTCACGCTTCACGAGATCATCGAGGACACTATCTATGAACAAGTCTTCATACCTTTCCGTCTCGCGTGCCCCCCTAGCAGATGTGAACTGATCAACAACATTTTCATGGTATGAGGGGACCATTTTCTTATTCCATATCATTCCATCTGCGATCATTCTGTCATATTCAGATAATGATGTCTGACTACTTTTCCCCTTTGCGTATTTTTGGATTCTCTCAGGGATTAGATTGAGAATACCATCTCTCATGTGGTAAGTGGAGCCGCAGGTCGAACACCTAAAGACTCCATTGACTAAGATATCCTTCTTGAATTTGCCCTTAAGAAGAACAAGTTTCCCTGCTGTGAGAACTTCCATGCACTTTTTCTCGGGGCATCGCAGTATCTGTGTATACTCCATCAGAAAGCCTCAAAACTACATCAGGTTGCCATTTGCTCCATTCTTTCTTTACAGTACTTGTATGCTTGCTTGCACTCCTCGAATGAAGGCAGAAGAACTGGGTTGAAATGGAAGATTGCTGGAAAATACACTCGTTGCGTCTTTGATTTTTCTACAAGCTCGTCTCTGGTTAGCTGTTCAAGGAATTCGTAGTATTTCGCCAGATCGTTTGTGCAAACCAACGCTACAAGGTCATATTCTCCTTCACCTTCAGGAGTAAACAGCATCATGATATGACCCCCCCATTTATTGTCAAGTTCAAGAATCCTTTCGGAAGCTCGTCTCCAAGTCAGCTCGTCTCGTCTCAACAGAGGGCGGAGTGGCAGCTTCAACCAGTTCAAAAAGACATGATCATATAATTTGGTTGGATCAATAGCAATCGTTTCATGTTTCAATAGAACCTTCTTCTGAATGAGATTACTGACCCGTTTGTCGATTTCGGCCCTCTTCAAGGAAATATTGTATTCCTTGGCGAGCCGTTGTTCCAACGTTGTTTGAGATGCGCCACGACTAAGCTCATTCAATATTAAGATATCCAGAGGGTCAATCTGATTTCGCATCATAGTTTTAGGATATTCTTTAATCTCCTCGCTCATTACTACCTCACCTGCGTTTTGCAACAATATTGCTGCAGTACTGCTACAATAGTGTTGCGCATTTCAGATATTGTTTCATGCCATAAAAGCCTTGCGCTGAAACTATGGTATTGGTCCAGTGTGAATGGCATAATGCAGTGTCTTCGGTCTAACGTCGTTATCCATAGGCGCTAACCTTTCTTGAAACGCCCGCTTTTTTGACTCATTGAATAGTTCGCGACTCCATCCCGTGCTTTTCAATGTCTCTTCGTCTGGGAAACAGAAATTAATCAGTAGATCGTCCGGAAACATTCGACGGTTGTTTGGATACGAAAAGGGTCCAATTTCTATCCATGGACACTCGACAGTAAGTTTTTGAAAACCAGCTTCTTCCTTCCAAACTTCCCTTCCCCATTCCTGTGCTTCGTCGCAAAGAATCAGAAGAAAAGCAATTGGTTCTTGGTCAAGTCGGACCTTGGTCTTTGAGATATGTGGGGTCGTTGAGTTATGTAATGCAATTGCGTTGGCGGCCATCTTAATGGCCTCGTCTGAATCGACAAATGAAGCACTTATGTCTTGAAGACGAGTAGTGAAATTTACTGCTCCCAATACTCCATGGTCAAAAAGCATGCTGCGATCGAATTCCAATGGACACTTGATTCGGTTCAATTCTTCCTGAATAATATTTGAGAGCTGTCTATATAGTATTGGCTCTGAGTCTTTGTCTTTTTTGTCTTTGTTTCGTTTGTATTCATCGTATATTTCAGATAATTTCGTGGAGAAAAGCCTGCGGTATGCATCTTCGAACGCCTTTTGCATTGATTTCAAAGCAGTATCATGGGTAGGGTATGCCTTTAAAAGGTCGCTCATGACTGAAATGTTCTGAAATAGGTAGACAATTGGGTGGGCATGATCATGCAAGAGGGCGGAAATCAACCACGCTCTTTCGATGTCTTTTGAGGGTAGATGCTTGAGACGTGCGATATACTCCGCTAGCGTTTCAGATTCGGAGATGTATGTCCTAAGAAGGAAAAACCCAAAAGAAGCGACATTGAATTGATGGATTTGATGCCCCCGATACCTTTTGCGCGTCATAAACAGAAAAGCATCTAAAACATTGCTTTCTGTCATAAGACGGCTTACCTCGTCGTCTCTCTGAGAGTTATCGAGACAGTTTTTCCGAATCTCTATCGTCGCCTCATGAAAACCGTTTGATCTAAGACCTACACTGCTTCGGAGCCAATTGAGCAAGTACTGCGCATCAATAGTCACCATCTTTATTCGTTGATTTTGGGGATATGCTTTTTCAGACAACCGTAGCATCTTATCTCGCATTGTAGGGTTTTTTTCTCGCAATATGGCCATGGTCAAGGCTCCGGAAGGGATTCTTCCTGGGGAGATGGTAGCTATCTGCTCCAGCATGCTTAAAGTCGCATCCTTGATTTTCTCAACGGGATCAATAAGCAGTTCATAAAAAAGGTCTGGAGGTATCGCCAGAAACTGTCTCGATAAGCCTCTTTGTTCCAAGAGAGTGACTACCGGAAATCTGATTTTGTCAGGGGTTTCAATATGCATATAACCGGTAATCGCTTCCATTGCTTCGCCTTTTCTTGACGCCATATAAATGAGAATCCTCAAAGATAAATCGCATACGTCAGCATCGTCGACATTTTCAATGATATACTTCAAGGTTGGTACAGGTACCTTATCGTTTCGTGTGGTCTCTATTTGTCGAAGCAGAGCACAGACTGCCCCAACGTCGTTCGCCTTAAGACTTTGTTCCAGATTTCTAACCACTACGTCAGCGGTTGACATGAACGTTATCATAGATACTGGCTTTTTGTTTATAATGATTGCTGGATAAGAGACTGTATCAGCCTGAATTATTCCCTTAGGTCGGATGTATCAGTCACAAAAACAATAATGCCCTAAGCTTCATCAGAATGCTGTTGTCTATCTGAATCAGTCCAATGGTCTAGATGGGTCTTGATCTCTTCTTTGCTGTCTGTTTAGGGGATCTCTAGTCTAACGCCAAGGAGGCAAAGGTCATCGGAAAGCTCATTCCAGTAGCACATTTAGGACTTCTCTTTTCCATGAATGCATAGGGACAAGTATGGAAGGACCACCTACAAGCAAATGACACCTGTTTGCATAATCATCGAATAGAATTACTTAAATGGTTTATCAACTACCTTTTATCACACCGCTCGAGGGGACAGGATGCTCAAGGAACCTTTAAGACGCTTTGACTTAGGCGTCGATTTTTCCTCTTACCCTATTGCACAATTCGTCGAAGGTTATGCGTTTGTACCAAAGGATCTACCTAGGCAAGTGATAAACAATGGGATTGTTGACATACCCTAAATGTTTCTCTACCTGTAAACGTATAAATCAAGGTTTTTTCCCAAAATAACCTAGAAACAAGCTCTAACTGGTAAAATGGTGCCGGGGGTGGGATTTCAGCACCAATTTACTAGTAAAGACATGCTATATATGCTTGGCGAGAGTTCGAATCTCTCCCGGGCTACCATCCCATGTGTTGAAGAATACTTCCCCTGTTTTTCCTGTCATGCTTCTTGCCGTGATTGTAGCTTTCCTACCCAGTTGCCTACAAATTGCCTTCTCGATATTTCAATCTTGGACTGCGTCGTTATCGGTCAAGGCCAGGCTACACAAAGAAGCAGAAGCCCAAGGCTGAATTCATTCCTCAAATAATCACTGGTATTATTACACTCTTAATGGCTATAGCAACAATCTACTGTGTACTGGCTCAACACTATTTGGAAGGCAGCATAATCCTGAGCGCTTTAACCATCGTGTTTGCAGACTTTAGAGGCAAATCATGGATAGTCAAACGGATAATTGTCGGATACCTCAGCAACTCCTGCACAAAGGTGCTTCTCAACGAAAAGAACCTCGTAATTCAAGAAAAAAAGTTGACTTCAGAGAATCTCCATGTTTTTTCAAGAGTAGTCTTATCTCTGAATTTGCCAGACCTTCGTCCAGTGCTGTACCTAAGGGTGCGAAAGAAGCCAGTATATTTGAAGATTGGGCCATTTAATACCTCGACCTTCAAGTTTGAACGAAACATCCGCCGCCGGCGAACAGCATTCTTCGACTGGCTGGAGCGCGCCCAACCCGAAATCGGACCAGATCTAATGAGCAGCATCATGAACAGGTATCTTAATGACGACGTTACGGGCAGCAGAAGAAAGCCGTGTGAATCGCCAGACATTATTTGAAAGCAGGTACGCTCTCACTGGAGCGTATCCCAACTAGCTAACCCAAGGTTATATCCAAAGCGTTCTAATCTGCTCGACAAATCAGATCGGTGTGGTAACTTTTCTGCTATGTTCTCGGGATTATTGATGTATTTTTTCAGAAGGTCAATTGATCGATTGCAGCTTGAAGAGCTTACAAGAACAAAGTAGAAGTCCAATTGCCTTTCCCAAGCGTAGTATGTGCCAACATCTATGTTTCTTATTATCTGATTCCGACATTCACAGTGAGTTGTGCGCTCGGAGATTTCGGAACCTAATTTTGCTTCAACAAACACGACAGCCTGCGCCAAAGATGTTGTCAGGTCAACTTCCGTTTTCCCTTCAAGGCAACCAAGAGAGGGCGTGGTTCAGGGGAATAGTGTTGTCTGCCGCATTGTTTGAGCATTTCGGTTCATTAATTCTACAGAGACACCTTCACAGCAAAGTTTCAAATGAAAGATTGAAGTCTTTAACTTTGGAACGTATTATTGTCTTCCTTCGTGCTTTAAATATAATAAGCCAACCAATTTATGACAAGATGCTTGAAATAAAGGACAAAAGAGATGATTTGGCGCACAAACCATTTGCCGAGCTGAATCCTGAGCTGGCTGAGTTGTTGATCAGGAAAGCAATCCAATGCCTTGAATACTTGAAAGTAGCAGATTTATCAAGTTCTTAGATGTCTCCAATAAACCCATTTTGAGTTGGTTTGCATAAAAGCTAAAACCAGGCAAAAAAGCCTGATCTCAAAACCATTCGCTAACGCACAGTCGAAACAAACGACGCGACCGTTTTTGACTACTGTGCGCAATTTTTGTTGCAGATTAGGATTTAAATATCGACGAGATCAATTACTATTATGGTAGCAAGATTGAAAGAAAAAGATGTTAACTATTTAAATCGTTTTCAAAGCGGAGCGAATATCTCTCTCATCAAAGAAAACATCAAGGGTTGAGCCTTGTCTAACCGTTTATTAACTCTGTGTCTAGGCATCAGAAATAGGCTGAAGAAGACGGAAATTAAAGGAAAGATCATAAAAATAGAGAAGGACAACGTAGTGGTGGAGAGATATTACTACTCCTTTTCAGATACGGTACGGTTTTATGGAAGGAGAGAGGTGGACATCGTCATTCTGACCGATTGTGGCGAAGTTCCGGTGAGAGTAGTTTTTACAATGTCAGGACGAACCCGTGAAAGCGTGATTGCAGGGCTCTCCAAGAAAAAGATGGAGCGCGGCGACATCATCCGCGGGAGTACTTACCGCACCGGTTTCCCTATTGTATTACGAAAGCCAGAAATAAGCTCCTAGAATGAATAAAAACAGGCTATTTTGACTTTTTGGGAAGGTCACTGCTTCGTGTTTTATCGTCAGATAGGTAGAAGAAAAATCTTGCAAAGAAAACACAAGCAATACCTAAAATAATATGCAGTTTAAATGCACTGACCCCAGCTCCTTGTATTAGCGCCTCCCACAACACTGCCAAAACTGCCTGCCCTATTGGCACCAAGTAAATAATTCCAATGACTCTCAGCGTCTCCCCTTTGGTGAGAGCTCGCAAAGACATAACATACCCCAAAGCTACACCAACTACTCCAATCAAAAAAAGAGGAGACCAAGCCCAGTTGTTTACTGGAAAAGACATAGTTCCCGAAAAGAAGGAAAACAAACCCAATATTGGCACACCCGTGGCAAGACCGGCAAAAACCGCAAGGGGCTCGTCATAATCAAACCAAACAGTTTGCGGAAGGAAAAAAAACAGAGCCTGCGAAGCCGCCGCAATGATTATGTAAAAGACGCCCACATTGGCATTAATCGAAAGTATTGAGCCCTTTGTTATAACCAGAAAGGCCCCAAAACTCGTTGTTATCAAGCCGAGCAATTCCAGTACCAAGCGCCTTGAGTTGGGCTTTTCTTCAACCTTTGCTCTCCATCGCCTGAAAAGGTAGCCAAACAGAAGCAAGAACACCGGCCACGTATAATTCAACGCTGACACCTCTGGTGGTGATAAGTAATTGAAACTGAGTACATACAATGGATAGTATACGATTGTTCCAAACAGTCCTAGCAGCATAAACCGCACTATGTGTTTAGGCCTGGACGCATAACCAAGAAAATTCTCTAGATACATCTCCCGCATTTTGGGAACTGCCGCAAAGGTGATTGCCAAAGCCAGCACGCCTATAAGTGAGAAGAGAAATGCCGTTTGAAGTGGTGGAAAATCCGGTTGAATGACATCCAATGCGGCCACACAGGTTGGGACAATACTCCAAGCAAAAAGCGCAAGTAGAGCACATGATTCAGGATTCATTTTCAAATCATTCCGCTCCAACGGCACACGAGTGTGCTGTTAAGAGTAGTACAGGAGTTGTATTAAAGTTTTATTATCGAACTAGCAGATTTTTTACGGCTACAGTCATTATTTCGACTCTGGTCAGAAACAGAACGAAAATTTTAAAAACGCACTGTTTATAAATAGCAAATGTGTTTCATTGATTTGGGGATGCACCGCCCTAGGGAGTTATAAATGACACTCAACCAACAGAAAAATCCTTTCGCTGACGACCGAGCTGAGCTTCTGCTCGAATTGGTCAAAGGAAAGAAGCGCTTTTGGGAATTGAAAAAAATCTTCAAAAGTCCCGCAACATTGACCGCGAGATTGCGGCAATTGGAATCCCTTCAACTAATCGACAGAGAGCTAGTCAAAGGAAGCAGGTCTAAAGTTTATTATTACATCACGCCAAAGGGGCAGAAAGCCGCAGAGGCCTACAAAGAATACATTGAGCAGCTCAAAAGCCTGTTTTAAGTTTGATATTGTCCTCTAGGGTATGCGCTGCGGTCAATAGTCCATATACAACCTTTTGAACAGTGCAGTCTTCACAAGGGATTTTTTCTTCGTTATCGTCATCGTTGTTCTCTAAATCGGCGTTTTCCGCCTTTTCTAGCTCTGGGCAATTGTTGCAACACGCCTGTAGTCGCTTTGAAAACTCGATGGTTAAATTAGTGACCTGTTGGAGGAAGTCTTCAAGAGCTTGAATTACCTCCTTTCTCCTCGACGGATCTTCGTCTGTGCCTTCCATTCAGTGCCTCCAAGAGAAGGAAGTGTTGAGGAATCAGTTTATTTAAGAGTTGCTTCGTTTGTTGGACATAAATAAGAAAAATGAAAAGGAGTTCAAGTTTCATACTTTAGTTTGGCAATTTCGCATAGTTCTAAGCATTTATCAAAAACTTTTTTACCTTGAATAGTTAGCTTGAACGCTATCTTCCGACTATTTGTGCCTAGAGAGAAGTGAGTTCGTCTTATAAGGCCTAGTTTCTCTCCTTCGATGATCAAAGACATCGCGATTGCCGCGCCACTTGTGTCTCCTAGACTATGCACAATATCCACAAGTGTAATCGGTTTCTTGGACTCATACATTAATCTAAGAAGGGTTCGCACATCAGAACGGTGAAGATAATGCAGGACTCGGTCCGTGCGTTCTGAAACATCAGCTTTAACACACTTGGTTTGAGCCCTCATTTGAGAATACCTCAGCGTCTCGTAAGACTCAATATGCGAGCTTCTTGGATACTTAAGTTTTGAGAATTCTAAATTCATATGCAAAACACTATCCCTCCTTGATTTGCTTTAGCATCGCATAAACGATTTTTCCGGAATTGGTTGTTTCCATTGGAATCCCTTTGGTGATACTTGTGCCGCATTTTATCAATTCAAGCTCTCTAAGTTGCCTTATATTCCATCTTAATGTAGAGGACGGTATTTGGTGTTTTTTAGAAAGATATTCGATGAAACGCGATACTGTAGTGGGATTTTGAATGGAACTCAGTTCATCGAGAACCGCCATTTGCTGATAGGTAAGAGCCCTTGGCAAAAGCTTGATCAATATTTTTTCGTAATAAATTGGCTGGGCATCACTACCACATTTTAGCGTTTCAGCGATTCTTATATTTAAGGTTAATGGGCAATTTTCCTTGCCCACGGACTGCCATTTCGCAAACTCCCCCATTTGATTGATGCCTCTTCGACATTACTGTGGATTAATATATGGAAAAAATATCTGTTGAGAAACAAGTCGCAATCGCCAAGGGCTTTGTAAAACCCGCGAAAAAGATAGATTTGAAGATACTTAGAGAGGACATAGAAAAAGAAATAGAACCAGCTCTTGAAACAGAGACGTATAACGAAATCATTCAACTAGTCAACAGTTTAGGAGTTAACTTGGAGCGTTCCTCGCAAAGATTGAGGTGATGAATACTTTCTAAAAGGCATAGACCAATTGCTGAACTATTTAACATGGAGAGACACGAAGACAAGTTACATCATTTTCTCTAAAAACGTTGACGTTAAGAGAGTGATAAACCGGTCTAAAGAATTGGTTCAAGCACATCCAAATTTCATGGCAATGGAGAAAACAATGTCAGATTCCTGTATCACCTACAGGTTTAAACAGAATGGCGAAACATCGAAGGAATGCTTCATGACTTTGCATGTATTTGATTTGGGGTCAAGAGAAACAAATCTGCGTATCGCAGGACAAGTGCCAGATGGTTCTATCGGAACGCCTATTGGAACGTTAACGACTTAAACTGTCCAAACATAAGATTATTATGGGTTCTGAGGATGCTCCGATCATCATAAACGAAGAAGCGTTGTCTGAAGTATTCATTCCGACAAGGCTCCTCCACCGCGAAGGTCAGATCCAAGAACTTGAAAGATGCTTGAAGCCTGCGCTGAAAAATCGTTCGATTGAAAACATTTTCCTTAAGGGCACTTCAGGAACGGGGAAGACCACAATCGCAACTCTGATCGGATTTAATATGTTTTTGATATGAATTTGATTTCTGAGGGCGTCAACATGGCAAAAAAATCAGACAGCAGTGTGCCAGCTAGCTTTGCAATCTATTATTGGTACGCATGATCTTCGTCCTCAATTCCGAGAAAGTCCATCAAGTCCTGTCCGACAATAATGTTTGCTCTCAGCCTCATTGACTCTTTGACAAGATTTGCGAGTATGAATCTGGAAACGCCAGTAGGCAGTTCCTTAGCGATCTTCGCAATATCATAGAAACCCTTTGAATTTATGCTGCTCATTGCTATTCTGTAAAACCATTCTAGATGGACACAGTAAACATCGTAAGTGCCAGGATTGATGACAAAAAAATATTTGAGCTTTTCAAAATGTTGCTTAATGACATCGTTCAGTGTTTCGATGACTAACTCCATAGATTTTTCAGTGCTAACGCTAGAATGATGTAGAACCTCACATTTCTTAACAAAGGGGACATCATGGTAGCTTACCCTTGCAAAATATTGGTTAGGAGTCCATTTTTGCGAGAGTAGTTGGTCAACAATTGGCATTGATACTTCTATGAAGTAGCCTCTTTTTTGGACATCTATGGTGTCTTCGTCACCGTCTCTCGTATCAAATCGAATTGTGTTTCTCATACGGTATTCTAGCGGGACAAGTCTTGGATTTGTCTCCGATATCCGATCCATCATTTTTCTGAATTCGTGCTCATATGCCGCGGTCTTGGAAGCCTCGCTCAGCCTTCCCTCGTCTATGTCCACTAGAATCGTTCTGATCAGAACATTTCGAATCCATTCGACCTTGATCTTGATGCTAGTATCGAAATTCTTCCACTTTTCAACAGCGCGCTTTCCCAAGGCGTCGGAGTACTGAATAATCTCCGCATCGCCTGCAGTCTTCAAATGGTCTAGTTCTTTGCTCAGCTTCGTTGTTGGACAATTGGTTATGAACAGATAAGCAATTCCATCTCTCTTGATACTGTTAACCCTGTACTTTTCCGCAGCAATGAACTCAAGCATACTATCCTTCACTTCAACTGAATTCAGTGTGAGGGGGCGCGGCATTTCGTGATGTTTGCACTCACATAGATACTCACGGTCAGACCCAGAAATCACAATGTCGAACAAAGTATCGACATTTAGGAACGTGTTTTGCTTTGGGATTGATTTAGGTATTACGTTGAAATCCAGGTTCTCTAATGCCAACTCAGAGATCTTGAGATCTTTGGCCGATATCTTGAGGTAAGCTGCTGCACGATAGTTGTACATGTCGGCTGGCTTTGAAGCTGGTTTCGACATTTTCAACGTCTCCTACAAAAATATCCTTGGAATATATCCATGACGATTCCGCCTATTCCCAAAATTGCTGAAGTATTCGGGCCTAGGGTTCCCGACCTTTCTGAGAAATGTGGCCATAGAATCTGAATAATGAATAGAGATGGGTTTGCGAGTTGGAAGTTGCGACCCCACATGGACACGAGTCAAGGCCCATATTTGATACAATATCTGTAATTTTTCGATTGAAGAGAGCTTGGCTTCCAAAGCTTCTTCATGGATTGTTATCAAAACGGTGTTCGGCCACCCCCGAGACTGCGGCGCATATCTTTGCGTCACCAACGGGTTTGCCATTAAGAAATCTACATTAGATAGCTTGGCAACTGTGCCCATTCGCGGAATGTAATTCCAAGAAGCCACAGATGAAAAAAGACGAGGAGAGAGATTCGAGACGATAGAGACTGGAACGACTATTCTGTCTCTTCTCTGAAGCTTCTTTATATCGGTGATTTCTTCAGAATAGAACCGCCCATCCTTGTGTATTACAAAATTACTGAAACTGTCAGATAGCTCGTCGATCATCCTTTCAGCTCTATCTTCTCTGAAAAGCGAAGTCTCGTTCGGTATTTGATAAACGTCTTGCATAACTATCTCGGCACCATCCTGACTCATCATTACAATTGGGGCGGCAAGTGGAGTAGAAGTTCTAATTAAGTCTCTCGGAGATTTCTCTTGGGAAACATCCTTCACCAAAGGCCCAAAGATTCTGGCTATATTGTACCCAATCACGATCGAATTCGGCAGGAAGTAGTTGGTAGTTTCAGGCGATAAGACCATGACTTTGGCTCCTATTTTGCCCAATATGTTGAGACCTATTCCAAAAAGAGCATGAGCGTCGTTAGATTTTGTACGAATCGATTTGTCGTACATTTTGTTTTGAGCAGGTTCATCCGTCACATACTGTGCGGGAACACCTCTGTTCAGAATTTCGGTTTCTGGAATAGTGTAGATCATCCTAGATTTTTCGAAGCTTTCAGACAAGCGTCGTGGTCCAAAAACTAATGTGCAATCATAGTTATCTGGGGAAACGTCTGAATAGACCTTCGTTTCTGACAAAAGATCTTTGACCGGAATGATCTCATTGTGAACTAATTTTGTCCCAAAAATCTGTTCGAATCCTTTGTAACCACCAAACCCGTGCTTCAGAACATCAACTAAAGCACATGCGTCATTGTATAATGACTCATCTGAGATTATCTTGATCTTCACATCACTTGGCGAATTGAAGCAAGCAAGCTCGTCATGAGTTAGAAGATCCACGGTTGAACCTACGTGACCAGTCAAATCACGATTAACGTGAACTATTCGACCTGTCCCTCTGTCTTTGAAAGACAACCAAGGACTCGCAAAAATGAACACTGGCAAATCTGACCTTTGACCAAATTCAGAGGGTCCTAGAGTGTCAAGGGTTGTTTCATAAGAGAATAGATCAGATACCTTCAGGTCAATACCAAGAAATCTGAACCTAACCGTCTTCAGGTAATTGTCTATTAGCTCCCTTCTTTTTGCGCTATGGACCTTCATTTCTGAACCAAGAATCGTGTAGAACTCGTGATCCCATCTGGCCATATCTGAGAATCGCACACTTGGCCTGACAAGTTCACTCGAGAAGTACCATGGCAAGGTAGTATTTCCATATGGCAATACCAAGATCAGATCAGCATCATGTCGGGTGAATTTCAGGTAAGGATACATCTTCTCGGCGAATTCCAAAAACGAGTTGCCATTGAATGGTTTCTCATCAATAGGGTCGGTTGCTGTCTTCCTAAGTACAGCGTAGAGTTTTGCAGTCCGACCTATCGGCAGACTGACACTCTCTGAGATTTCTGTTAATTCATCGGTCGTAAAAACACCGCCGGTTCGCAGTGAGTAAAGATCTTTGCCGAATTCTACTACACTTCGCGGAGAGATCTGAATGAAAAACTCATGTCCGAGTTTCCTTAATCTAAAATTGAATGCTGGAAAGAGACAAATGAATTGCTGTATTCTTCTGAAGATTTCGTTTCTTGAGTAGTGACGTATTCCATTAAGAAGATTCGTGCTTTTGTCAATAGCCGTTGTTCCTCTTATTTCGTAGCCTATCTCTGATATTGAACGTCTTAAACTCTGGTAAAACAAATTGGAAAAAATCTCCAGATGATCGGGATTCGTAAGATCCAGCTGCAGTTTCTCTTCAATTGGTATGACATCTATTTTGTTTGAATCATCGTTCTTTCCAAAAGAATACAAGAAGCGCTCTTCTATGTCCACTGGAGAAACAATACATATTCCATCATCGAATTTAGCGAGAGAAGAGAAGACGTACTTAGACTCGAATAGTCTTTCTGCATGATAATACGCTTGAGCAAGGTTTTCAAACCTGCCTAGGACAGAAGAGGGCAGTTTGACTTTGTATCTGAAGTATTGGATCTCTCCAATTCTTTCAACAGACTCCCTTTCAAGCTTGACAAGTTCAACACTTGTCTTGGAAAGCCTACTTGCTTGGAACACCGATTATGTATCCCTCCATCTTCGAAGTGTCGTACGCTTTATTGTCAACTATGATAAATGAACCTACAACTCCTGTTATCTTCCCCTGGATTCTCCTAAATCGGGTGTTGCGTACAAAGTCATTGCTGTTCAATCTCTTCTCTCTGTATCCGACCCAGTTCTTCCCAAAGTGCACTTTTCTTCGTTCTAATGCTAGAAGGTAGGCTGCCTCAGCGTTGTCCATCGAGCTTAGGACTTCAACGATTCTGTCATAGATCTTGTCCCTTCTCGTTTGAACATTGTCATTCATGCAAAGAGAGACTATGTTTCCAAACCGTTCTTCAGATGTTATTCTCTCACTAACTTGGCTGACCTCGGCTGTTCCTAGATCCGATGCTCGTTTTTTCAGCAGATTGGCCAACTTTTCTTCAAGGTGATCTGCAAAAGGCAACCAAGGAATCGGATAAAATACCAGACCATCAAAGGCACCCTGTTCAATTAGTCGTCCAACTATCCGGGATTCCATACCTCGCCCTACCTTTATCTTATTATCATACAATGTGACATAGACACAGAATTCACCATGACATACGTTACTCACAAATATCCTATCTCCACATTTCATTTCCTTTCCGTCGCATTTTGCTCTCTGAAACAGACAAAGCGAACCGGTCGAGTTCTCTGAACAGCTCCTGCATTTCTCAAATCTCTCGTTCAGCAAAAGGCTTCCGAACGGTTCCCTAACTGAGGAACGACTGCATTTTGGCAGTTCAACACCGTTCCCAAGTCCCAAACATGCACGAACGACGGGAAAGAGATCCAAATGTTGGCCTGGGTGAATGACAAAGTCCTTCATACTATTCTGCGTCTTCAAAATCATTCGTGGGTAACCGACAAAACTGTCAGGATAAGATTCAATTGGTGGGCTGTTCCAGACAAGCCTGTAAAACTGGAGGAATTGAAAATGTTTGTTTTCAGATATCTGCTTATTTATGAAAGGTTGTTTTTTGCGCATCATGTCAAGGTATTCAGACCATGCACCAAGTCTTGCAAGCTCTAGAATAGGGTCGAATTCCCCCTTTTTCTGAAATTTTACATTATATTTGGAGATAGGGTGGTTGAAATAATCTAGATCCTCAATGACTAGTTCGTTTCCCTCTGGGTCGAGAGGAATGTGCAAGAAGCATTTCTCAAATCCTTCAGAAGCTATGTGCAAACATGAAGATCTAATGGATTCGATAGCTCTCAGAAAGCCGCTGAACATAAATGATAAATCATCATCGAATTCTTTTCTGTCTTTCTTAGTGAGTTTGATTATGTTGCTCTTGACAGTCAAATTCTTGAATCGGTTGATTTCGTTCTCAACCATGGATAGGTCAAATAGGTTTTTGTTGAACTCGGGATCCTTTTGTATTTCTTCTTTCGTCTTGATTCCTTGCAACTCAGATTTTCGGGTCGATTCAGCAGCAAATGCTGCAAAATACGTGGGCGAGTTAAAGCTGTGTTGCACGTTTGAAAACGACGCACCCAAAACATAAGGCATTCTTCATCTCTTAAGAAGAGACACAATCGGGTTCTTACGCTTTTGGGAACTAATATGCTATCACTGCAGCAATGCGTTCAATTCTTCAATTGCTATCTCAGGTTTTTCACTTGGTATGAAGAGAATCTCATATCTATCCGGCGTTATCATTTTCGCCATTACAGCAAGCTTCTCATAAGCGCTACGAGCGTTCCAAGCTTTCTCCATCATTTCAAGTAACCTGCCCAAAAAAGAGGAGAATTCCGCACATTTCAGCAGGCGTACATTCTTGAATGCCTTGTCTACGGCAGTGTCAGAGAAGCTATCCTTATTCGTGAAGAGCATGACATAGATCGTCTTTCCGGGATACAATGATTGATATCTCGGCTTATGACCGCCGATCTGATCAATATCATCTCTGTTAACAACGTTTGCCATCTTTCCATCTTTTCCTTTCTGCTCTTTAGTCTTGACTTCAACAAGAAGAATATAGCGAGATTTAGCCGTCGAAAATACCTCCAAATCTGGTTCTCCAACCTCACCACTTCTTTTTCTGACCTCGAATCCCATCAGCTCAAAAGTTGTCTTCAATCTGTCACAAACTTCACCATGTGTACCAGTGGAGAGCTTCTCACGTATTTGCTCCCAGACCTTCTTTGGTTCTCTTTTCTTCGAACTGTTCAAATCCTTGAATTCTTTCCAGCTTCTAAACAGTCTTTCTTTGAAGTCTTCAAGCTCCAAGTTGACAATTTCCGCATCTTCCAATTTCGGTTTTTGCTGCAACTCATTAATGACTGCCTGCAGTCCACTGAACCAGCTTGTCTTTCCATTTTCAGCAGCATACCTAAGGCACTCTAATGCTTTTTGTCTATATTCCTCACCATTGTACTCGATGTAAGCAAGATAGTTGCAGAATGCTGATAAGTAGTTGAACCAACTTGCTTTGCGGAGAGATAGGTCGTCTTTCCGTTTGGCATAGTACTCTGCACATTCAATGAATTGATTCGAAGCATTCACATAATTCTGACGCATGGTAAGATCATGCCAAGCCTGTATCTCAGTGAGATATGGCTCATCAGACTCTTCAACAATGGTCACTGGCACATCTTTAAGTCTGTCAGATATTCCTTGATCAAAGTCAACTAGCTTCCCGTTCAAAAGATTTTTTCCGAGATCAACACATCTTACCCAATCGCCGATTTCTGCGTAATCTTGTCCATAATCAAGTTCAGCCTTCATTCTTCTTGGGAAAAATCTGCATACTTCAGCATCAGCAGCATTGTCATTGGCCAATCTACTATCCAAAACAAAATAGATGGCGCAGTCATCAGGACTTCTGTTACATCTTCCGAATGCCTGAACCAGTCTGTGGCTTACTCTTTCATTCTTGTAGTCTTTGTCTTCGAGTAGATGAGCCATTACTGCGTCATTGGGCCCTAGGACGTAGGGCATTTTAGGGATTATTGCTACTCTGCAGGTTTCGCCAGGGAAGTCGAGCCCGACAAATCGGCCTGCAGTGATTAAAGCTCCAGATTTTGACTTGGCAAAGGTCGTACTATCAAGTTCTTTTTGATAAATTGTCGCTGAATGCCCTTTTGATTCCAATGTAGATTTGATCAGATACGCGTCTCTGAAAGAGTTGCAGAGTATCAATGCTTTGCCGAAAGACTCGTAGATGTTCGTAGTAACTGACAGTAGTTGTTCTTCGCGTGGAGATGTTACTATACCTTCAAGTGGAAAGATAATTCTCTTTCCCATCGTTCCTATCTTGCTTCTTACGTCACTTTCTGTTATGATCTTGAGTTCGGAATCAGAACCGACCTCTCTGTGAATTGAACAGCGCCTGCCTATTGTGGCGCTCATTAAGATTATTCGCTCGACATTGTGAAGTTTTTCATGCATGAATCCCGGCGATATGAATGGAATGAAGGAAGCGGTATCGTTATCTATATACATAAGATAGGTGTGAAGTAAACCCTTGTTTCTGAGAAAGTTATAGGATAGGCCTTCGGAGACTGCTCTTCCTTTTGCCAGAACGCTGGCTCTGAGATTCTGCAGTAGCTTGCTGCTATGCGTAAAATAGATTAACTGTGTTTCTTCTGTCGTGTCGCTGAGACGTAAAGTCTCTATCTTCGTCTTGTATATCCTTTCACGAGATAGCTCGTCCATTATTTCGTTCCAAAGGTCAGGATCGTTTTGTTTGGATACTGTAACACCGTAGTAGCTTACTAGCAAGTTTTCAAAACTATCGGCATCATCTATGACTAGAACATCTGGTTCTACAATATCCTTTCCCATCATATATGCCCAGTAGTTCATGATACCGATGGCTTGCTTGCGAGCATACTTTCGTTTAGCTCGAGCCCTAGCGATGTCTTCAAGTTCATCCTCTCTCCTTCGTCCCGTGATCACTACATTCTCTATTCCTAGGTCATCACATCTTCTTTTCATGTCATCAGCTAAGGCTAAAGATGATGTTAGCAGCGCAACTCTTTTCCCACCTTTTTTCCATGATTCCAAAATGAGAAGACTGATTATGCTTTTGCCTGAACCAGTTGGCAGTTCCAATGCCAAGCGCTTTTCGTCCTTCAGTTCTAAGTAATATTTCTTGAGAACTTCCTCTTCAATTGGCCACAGATTCTTGATTTGGCCGTCTGGGCGGAGAGGCAGTGTTCTGAACAATTCTGCTGGATCTTCGAAACTCATAATTATTCCTCGGAAAACACTATAAACAACTGGAGATCAGACAAGATAAAGTTTATGCGAGCTTGCATAGCGCGTACAGCATTGACTATGGCATCATTTGTTTCATTATTTTGTCTGCGAGGTCGTCAAAATCCCACTTTAGCGCGCATGTGTGTTCCTAAAATGGTTAAAAATGGTCTCAAGTCCGTTTTTTGCGCATGCGGGTCCATTTTGGATTTGCTTGATAAGCGTATTTTGGCTGTGCTTAGGGAATAAAAACCATTTGAGACCAATTTAGGAACAAGCATGCGCGCCATAACGCACTCTTGTCGTCTATTTTCTTTCCATTGGTGTGCATTCTGTTTACTCTGAGACATATAGGCCTCTCTTTTTGAAGAAGTCAAGCATCCAAAGAATCCCATCACCAAGAGACCTAACAAGGTCCTGCGGATTCGTGTAAAGAGCGTCATCGCTAAAGCAGTAATATCGCGAAAAAGCAACGCCCACCTCATCATGAAGCTTGCTTAGGGTTTCTAAATCGGAGACTTCTTCAAGATTTCCTTCGCTGTATCCCTCCAGTTTGAAGCCTTCTTTGTGGAGGTCCGCCAAGATATTCTCTATTTGTAAACGGTTCAAAGCCTTGAGCTGGTTGGCTAATAATTCCCAACTCTGATGCACATGACCTTTTGAGAAATCGAAACTCACCGTGGCATAATACAATTGCATCTCCGCGTAACGAAATCCAGCAGACACCTTTTGCATAATAGGGGATGTGGTCGAAGGGCGCCTGCTGTAGGAGACTTCTACATTCTCATCTTTTTCTTGGACGTATTCTATTACATCTTCTATGAGTTGCTTGGCGTTTTGGAAAATGGCAGCGTAGGTTTTGGCAAATTGAGAAGTTTCTACAAGCTCGCTTTTTTTGAAGCCCCTGAATGTAGGGTTGGACATATTTTCCCTCTCTATTGACTCCTTCAATCCCTCGACTTCGGGTTTTCCTGGTCTATCATAAGTAAACCTGCCAAGCTCCATATAGATTTGTTGCCAGCCTATCCATCGAATCAGAGTCTTATCGAATCCTTGCTGAGTCAGGTTTCTTCTAGCTTCCTCTATTTCTGGAGGTTCGACCTTCCCCCGAGAAACACATACGACAGGTACGCTGCCTTTTCCTGACCTGACATGAGAAACGAGTTGGCTGGAACCGACACTACCTCTGAGTTTGGACTCTATGAATAGTGTTTTATGTCCGTTGCTTTCTATTATTGCTGCGTCTGGTGTGCTTTCATCCTCAGAATCCTGAAGTTTAATTGTCACTGAATCTAGACTCTTGCCCTTACAATCAATCTGACACAATTCCAAGAATCTTTCCAAGAGAGGAATCCGGTTTGTTTCGAGGGCCAACATCAATTGTGCAGTAAGACGATTCTCCTTCTGAGAAAACCTATAGATGTCATAAGTGGTAATTAATCTCTCCACTTCCTTGCCAATCTTAACTTTGTTGTCAAGCTACTTCTTTCTCTTGCTCGGCACACGCGGAACATGGTTATCTCTCTTTTTTCTCCAAGTAGTTAAAAAGAGTTGCGATAATCAGAATTTCGGCACATCTATGCCTCTCAGCATCGAATCTATCAGCAGCCTCTCCTGCGCGCGCGCTTTTTCTCTTTTTGCTTGAAAAGCTTAATGGCCTGTTCAGTTGTAGACATTTCAGTTCCTCATTTGATATTCTTCGTGGTGATTTAACAATTTGCACATTTTAGAGCGCGCGCACTTGAAATGCTTAGGCTTCAAGTGGCAGAAAAGGAACGCCTAAAGGCAATTCAGAAGGAGAAAGAGGTGTTGTTCAGAAAAGTCGTTCTCCTCAACCTAGAAACCGAAGGCGACGACATAGTTTTGCGCACAGCTGAGAATGAACTGGCAAAGCTGGAACCTGAAACATACCGTAATTTTAAGCAATACTGCGAACGGGAACGCTTAAGCCCAAAGGAGGCGCTCGAAAAAATGGGGTTAACCGCCTCAAACCTCATAGAAGAGCTCGATTTTTGGTATGAACTTTGGGCAGAAGATGGAATTTCGGGCATGGAATGTTTCACAAAGCAGCTATGGGAGGAAATCAAGAAGAGTTTGAGAGTTCTTGAGAAAGGTAGCTCTTTGAAATAACGCTTTGCTTCATAGACCAATGTTGAACGTTTCATGTTCGTGCAACGTTAATCGAGACCGGGGTCAAATGGCGATGTCTCCGCAGTCTCCCGCAACTCTCCTATTTTTTCTGTTTGACCAATGCTTTCGTAGGGTGCGCCCACAAACTCGAGTTGCGAGCCCGCGCTAGCTTGTAGACTATTTCGCGCGCGTGTATTCTTGGAGATTTTGGGTGAGATGCTTTAATCCTCTCTTTGACGTAGCCTATTTTTCATATCGACAAGCCATAATCCGATTCCAGATTTACTTAACAGATTCTTAAT
>Ga0172366_10000916_pt1 | contig 22404 bp, 25 predicted proteins | sample LakKivSesite69cm_FD_114533 | JGI IMG/M metagenome (GOLD analysis project Ga0172366, IMG submission 114533) | Sediment microbial communities from Lake Kivu, Rwanda - Sediment site 69cm | ecosystem: Environmental > Aquatic > Freshwater > Lake > Sediment | place: Rwanda: Western Province, Lake...
CCGCCAGGTCCGTACCATCTTTCTCAGGCAAAAATTAATATGATTTAGTAAAAATATTGTCAGTTTCAGAAATATGTTAAAGAGGTTTAATGAATGTTGATTCTGATTTTCATATCCTCTTCAGTGATTTCGACCTTTTGCGGATAATTGCTAAAGAATCCTTCAAAAAACGTTTTTATAAAACGTGTTGATTCAGAAATGGCGAGAACAAGTGTAAAACTATTTTTTGAATCTTCCTTTAATTTATACCAATTTGTTTTTTCTATATATTTTAAGATTTGACGAACATCCTTAATTCCTTTATCCGAATATTCCTTTCTATGAAAATCACCAGTTTTATAGATGGTGTCCCAGAACTTTTTTGATCCTTCATCTATCTCAATGAATATCGATTTCCAGTGGGCAATGTCCAGAATTAGATGTTCTCGATCAGCTAGATAATCAACATATACAAAAACGTCCTCCATAGGAACCCTGTTGGTTGTCTCTTCCATTATATCCATACAGTTAAGAGCTCTTCTAATGATATCTGCCTGCGATGTATCATATTTATTAAGATATTTTTGTATTATAGCAAGTGATTTCTTGTTTAAAGATACGCTAAGTCGATCCATGTCAAATCATCCTGTAGCCCGTCATTTAGTTTTATTATATAATCTTTTGTAACCTAAATGATGCATTAATGATTAATCTTTAATCCATGTTACTCTTTATTCGCACATAGTCTTTTAATAAACCTGTTTTTCTCGGTTTTTTAAAGATAGTGTTAAACCGTTTAACATGAGATGATGTATATGGGAAAAGAAAAAACGAAATCACACTTTGTTGGGGTACGTTTAACTGAAGAACAGAAAAAGGCTTTATATACTTTACAGAAGAGTTCTGATTTGAGTAAAACCGATATTCTTCTCAGAGGGCTGGAGATCCTTTCAGAATACTATGCTCTTGGTCTTGATCAACCTCCACTTAATGTCGAACTAAAAAAACTTGAGGAAGAGGCAATTCACCATCTAAAAGCACTAAAACAAATCAAACGAAGAGAAGAATCAGTAAAACAGATGATTCAGGAACTACGAGAAGTAGACGAAATCATCGACGGATGCGGAGGAGATAAAAGTGCGCTTATTCAAATTCTTTTAAAAATCCAGGAGAAAAAACATTGGCTTCCAAAACCCGCGTTAATATGGGTTTCTGAAAGATTGAACATACCTATGTCCCAGATACTGCACATTGCTACGTTTTACAAATCATTTAGTCTTGAACCGCACGGGCAACATCTTGTCCGAGTGTGTTTAGGCACTGCTTGTCACGTACGAAATGGACCTAAAATTCTTGATGCCGCTGAACAATATCTTGGCATAAAATCTGGAGAAACCACTCCAGACATGAAATTTACTCTTGAAAGTGTCAACTGTCTTGGTTGTTGTGCGCTTGGGCCAGTAATGATGGTCGACAATGAATACCATGGAAAATTAATACCATCGCAAGTACCAGACATTCTTGAAACTTACCTTGTTGGAGAGATTGCAATGACCAAAGAACAAGAAAAACTTGCACCGATTGCCCAAAGACCAACACCACAAAAACAAGGCTAGGAGATACAAACATGACAAAATTTTCTTCAGCAAAGGAATTAGAACAATACCGACAAAAGCTCCAAGAACAAAGAGACACAAAAAAAACATGCATCTCAATTTGTTCAGGAACTGGTTGCCATGCATATGCAAGTGAAAAAGTAGTAGCAGCATTTGAAGAACAGCTAAAAAAACAGAATCTTACCAACATGGTAGATATGAAAAGAACCGGTTGCCATGGATTCTGTGAAAAAGGACCCATCGTCGTCATTCATCCACACAATTACTGCTATGTGAAGGTAAAACCCGAAGACGCAGCAGAAATCATAGACCAAACAATTCAACGAGGAAAACCTGTAGAACGATTGTTATATACAGAACCAAAGACCGAAAAAAAAATCACTCTAGAAACAGATATACCATTTTATAAAAACCAAACAAGACTCATTCTTGGAAATAACAGAAAACTTGATCCGAAAAGCATTGATGATTACATTGCTCTCAGCGGATACAAAGCATTAATAAAAACACTCACAAAAATGACACCACAACAGGTTCTTGATGAAGTGAAAAAAGCAAATCTTCGAGGGCGCGGTGGTGGTGGTTTTCCTGCTGGACGAAAATGGGAAACGACAAAGAACGCACCCGCGGAACCAAAATATGTAATTGTCAACTGTGACGAAGGTGACCCTGGGGCATACATGGACCGAAGTCTCATGGAAGGAAATCCACATAGCGTTTTAGAAGGATTGATCATTGGCGCATATGCAATAGGCGCCCATGAAGGATTTGTATATGTTCGTCAAGAATATCCACTTGCTGTTGAAAATACAGAAAATGCAATCAGGCAAGCTGAGGAGTATGGACTGCTCGGAAAAAATATCCTTGGCTCAGGATTTGACTTTACCATTAAAGTTCATCGCGGTGCAGGGGCATTTGTTTCTGGAGAATCAAGCGCTCTTATGTCCGCAATTGAAGGCCACGTTGGCGAACCACGACCAAAATACATTCATACCGCAGTCAGTGGTGTGTGGAATAAACCAACCTGTCTAAATAATGTTGAGACTTGGGCGAACGTCCCGTTTATAATCAACAATGGTGCTCAATGGTTTGCAAGCATGGGAACTCCAAACAGCACAGGTACAAAGATATTTTCCCTAGTTGGAAATGTGAATAACACAGGTCTTGTTGAAGTACCCATGGGAATCACACTCCGAGAAATTATCTACGATATCGGCGGTGGAATACCCAATGGAAAACGCCTTAAGGCAGTACAAACAGGCGGTCCATCTGGCGGATGCATCCCTGAAAAGTATCTTGATCTCCCCGTTGATTTCGACGAGTTGTACAACGTCGGATCCATGATGGGCTCTGGTGGAATGATAGTCATGGATGAAGACACCTGCATGGTTGATATAGCCAGATACTTTGTCAATTTTCTCTCGTCAGAATCGTGCGGTAAATGCATTCCGTGCAGAGAGGGATTGCGACAAATGTCGCGGATACTAAATGATGTCTCTCAAGGCAAAGCATTTGAAGAAGACATTGAGCTTTTAGAAGAACTCGCTGAAGTTGTACAAATGTCAGCATTATGTGCTCTTGGACAATCTGCTCCAAACCCCGTTCTAAGTACCCTGAAATATTTCCGTGATGAGTACGATGCGCATCTACGTGGCGAGTGCCCGGCAAAAGTCTGCAAGGCACTTATCAACTATTCAATAGATCCAGCAAAATGCAAAGCATGCGGACTATGTCTAAAGAATTGCCCAGTAGAAGCAATAACAGGTGAAAAGAAAAAACCTCATAAAATAAACAGCGAGCTTTGCATAAAATGTGGCAATTGTCTTGACGTTTGTAAATTCAATGCAGTAATTAAAACAACAGGTAAACAAAAAACTGCGAAGAAGGTGAATTAGATGACTAATGTATTTTTAACAATAGATGGAAAGGCAGTACAAGCAGAAGAGGGAACGAATCTACTCCAAGCAGCAAAAAAGGCAGGAATTAACATTCCAACACTCTGCCACCACGATAAATTAGAACCTTACGGTGCATGCAGATTTTGCATGGTAGAAATTGAAAAAAACAATAGAAAGAAGCTAGTCGCATCTTGTTGTTACCCAGTGGAAAACGGATTGACTGTTAATACGAAAACAGAAAATGTAGATAAAATCAGAAGAATCCTTTCAGAACTATTACTATCAATTTCTCCTAGTGGCGCACATGTCGATATCGCAAAGCAATATGGAATCACTGAATCAAGGTTTAAACAAACTGAAAATCCTGATTCCCCTTGTAGCCTGTGTGGTCTCTGTGTCCGTTACTGCGCCGAAATAAAAAAGAAACACGCAGTGTGTTTTGTTGGTCGTGGAATTGACCGCACTATCGCATTAGTGCCTGGCGCATCTGATACGTGTTCTTCATGCAGAGAATGCCTTGATATCTGCGATGCAGGAAAAATCACATATCTCGTGGACATGGTTCAAGAAATATCTTGCCCGCCACTGCGACCTTTTGATCGCTCTGACTAAAAATTGGCGTTACTGCTATTCTTCATTTTTTCAAAAAGAGAAAAACACCATTCATCTTCTATTTTTTAGATTCAGATATTTTTTCGATGCACCAGATTTTCTCATCAACTGTAACAGCGATTCTGTCTCCTTTTTTCAGCTGCAAGGAACGTATGCAGTCACGTGCATCCTCCCACAGCATCGACAACGTCTTTCGTTCACCGTTATCCAAGCGCGTTTGTATCTCCCATGGACCAATAAAACCAGGAACTTCGGATTTGATGCCTTGAAAAAAACCCTCATATTTTTCGAGGATGAGTGGCGCACCTTGATATCCACAAACCCTACAGACATACTCTGTTGTAGGTTTATCTAAAATTATATTTTTTTTGGTTTCCCTACTAATTTGTTTGCTACCACATTGCGGGCAAGTAGCAAGTTCCATATATAATGTCCCCCAACACAATATAATAACAATGAATAGAACTTATATTTTTCCATCTGCAAAATATTATAATCATTATAGCTACAAATCGGAGATTCGAATCTCAACAGTCCACTTCATCAAAAAGAAAGTAATCTAAAAATTCATTCAAATTCACAGATACAAAACTATATAAACAATGAACTCCCTTTTACGTATGATAAAATAATAAAATATCAGCATTCTGCAGATCTGTTATTTGGATTTATGGAATTTGACTGTTTTTGTTTTTTATCAAAATCAAAAATACACAGAATGGTGTCTAAAAAATGAATCGAAGAAGAAACAAAAAATCATACGATACAATTAAAATTTCCAATAGGAAAGTTACTAGGTGTAGAAAAACATCGCTACCCGTTTTTGAAAACGACAGATGTGATGAATTTAAAACCGAACTTGGTAAAGAAACAGAAAGAAATTGTAAAAATTGTATGCATTCATTTTAGGAACAGAATAAAACAATGACACAATATTTTTTGTATAAATAGGTGAAAAGAAAATGAAATTTGAAGAACTAAACATAAACAAAAAACTCTTAGAAACAATACATAGACAAGGATTCGAAGAACTAACTGCAATCCAGGAAAAATGTCTACCAGAGATAATAAAAGGAAAAGATGTCGTAGGACAATCAGAAACCGGCTCAGGAAAAACACTGGCCTTCTGTCTACCAATACTGGACAAAATCGTTCCAGGAACAGGACTACAAACAGTTGTTCTAACCCCAACAAGGGAACTATGCGTACAAGTAAGTGAGGTATTCATAGAGTACGGAAGACCTCTAGGCATAAAAACGACGAGCGTATACGGCGGCGTAGGAATAGAGCCACAGATAAAAGGAATACGCACATCAGACATAGTAGTCGGCACACCAGGTAGAATGCTTGATCATCTACGCAGAAAAACCATGGATTTTAGAAATGTGAGATTTCTCGTGCTTGATGAATTTGACAAAATGCTAGAAATGGGTTTTATAGAGGATGTCGAACAAATAATAAGGCAAGTACCAAGAAATAGACAAACACTCATGTTCAGCGCAACATTATTGCCAGATGTTAACAGGTTTGTTAACAAACACATGAACAACCCTCTGGTTTTACAAACCCAGTCCTACGTGGACGAAAGCAAACTAGAGCAAATCTACTACGACATCTACCCGCAAAACAACAAGTTCTCCATCCTGGTGCATCTGCTTAAAAACAACACATCAGGCCTAGCAATCGTATTCTGTGCTACAAGAAGAGAATCAGATATTGTGGCAAGGAATCTCAGATATCACGGCATTCATGCCTCCGCAATACACGGAGGGATGAGCCAAAACAAAAGAATGGAATCGCTAGACGCCCTGAAAAACCAAGAAACAGATGTTCTCGTAGCAACAGATGTAGCAGCCAGGGGACTTGATATTAAAAACGTCACCCATATCTACCATTACGACGTACCAAAGACAGCCACCCAATACATACATAGAATAGGCAGAACAGCACGTGCCGGAGCAAACGGAACAGCAATTACCTTACTAACACAACCAGACCATGATAACTTCAGAAGGGTGCAGAGCAACGAAGAACTAAAAATAGAGAAAGCAGACATACCTGATTACAAAAGCGTCTCTTTTTCCAGAGGGAACAGCAATAGACATAACAAAAAACCATTTCAAAGACAATATCATCGTTCTTTTGGACGACACAAAACTATGAGCCGCAATAATTACTGAAAATTTGATAAATGATATATCTAAAATTTTAGATCATCTTGTTTCTCTAAAATATCTACTATAAGGTTTTCCTGTAATTCCTTCTCAGCAGATTTATCCAATATTTCTATGTACAGAGGGTTTGGTGTTTTAGAGTGCCTTACTTTTATTTTTGAATATATTTATATAGAAGTGTTTATAATATATATTAATGTTTAAAATGATTGGTAGAAAAATCGTCATACTTGTACTAATGTGCATGTTTTTATTAGCAAGTTTTATGCCTCTGTCGTTATCTGAGATTAAAACAGATAACGTAGCGGAACCTCAGGGTGCTTTTTTATCGCAACATAATCCAATATTGATAGTTGTAAACGATGATTTTACAGCTAAAAATGGCGTAATTGGTGGAGACGGAACAGCTGATAATCCATATATTATTGCTAATTGGAATATCAAGATGAGAATAATAGACATATTGAAGGACACAGACGGAATGTCAATAAAGGATACGACCGCTTTTTTTGTTATAAAAAATTGTTACATACATTTTATAGATGGTATGCTTTCGCATGTTATTTCTAAAAAATTGCATTCGTATGGTAGTAACGGTATTAATTTATACAATGTTTCAAATGGAAAGATAGAAAGCTGCCGTATAAAAGGGATGGCTGGGTCTATTAATCTCGAAAATTTCTCTAATAACAATCTAGTTATCAACTGTAAGTGTTGGCGGAATTGCTGTGGAATTGGTATAAATCGTTTTTCAAACAATAATACGGTTGAAGGATGTGAAACTCACAACTATGGCTGCAGCATCTGTCTATGGGACAATGTAAGTTATAACATCGTTAAGAATTGTACATGCAGAAAAGTGCCGATTAGGATTTTTAATTCTTCTTACAATCAGGTATCTGGATGCAACATAACACACTGTCTCGAGGGAATTGACATATTCAATAATTCCTATGACAATACTATAACTGGCTGTAAATTTTATTGTAATAAACTTGGTTTAAAAATCTATGATGATTCAAATAACAATCTAATATACCAGAATGATTTTATTAAAAACAGAAAACAAGTATATGACGAATGTATAAATCAATGGGACAATGGCACTCATGGAAATTATTGGAGTAATTTTAAAGATGTTGATGGAAATGGGGATGGCATTTGGGACCATCCAATTTCGATACCTGGCGGTGATAATAAAGATAGATATCCTCTGGTAAATCCTTTTAGAATCTAGTTTCCAAAAAACTGTTAGAAAAAATAATTTATTTAAGTTTTACAGGCGTTTAAGCCATGTTTTTCCAAGTATTTCTGATGGTACTCCTCTGCCCTATAGAATTCACCTACTTTTGTTATCTCTGTGACTATGGGTTTAGAGTATCTCTGTGATTTCATTAGTTTATTTTTTGATGTTTCTGCAATTTTTTTCTGCTGTTCGTTGTGGTAGAATATAACTGATCTGTATTGCGTACCATAATCAGGCCCTTGCCTGTTCAACTGTGTTGGAGTATGAACCCTCCAAAATACTTCCAGCAATTCTTCATATGATACTTTTTTTGGGTCATATTCAATTCGTATGACTTCTGCATGACCTGTTTTATCTGTACATACATCCTCATAGGTTGGGTTCTTAAGAGTACCACCCATGTATCCTACAGTGGTTTTTTCTACTCCTTTTATTTTTCTAAAAGTTTCTTCTACGCCCCAGAAACAGCCTGCCCCGAATGTTGCTTTCTCAGCCATAATCCATGTAATAAAGATATTGTTTTATCATTTATTTCTTTTGATTGATATATTATAACAATTTATTTAAATCATAGTTTTATATAGTTCCAAAACAAAAGGATGAGGATGCAAAATTCAGTTTTTTTGTAAAACTGGATATTTGAGTTTTTGTTCTTTAAAGATAAAATAGAAGAGTGCTAGAGGAGATAAACAATGGGATGTGTTAAAAAAGGAGATAAGGTTAAAGTAGAGTACGTTGGAAGGTTAGAGGATGGTACGATTTTTGACAGCTCCGAAAAACATAATGCTCCATTGGAATTTATTGCTGGCGGAGGGCAACTAATAAAGGGATTTGAAGACGCAGTTATCGGTATGATTGTTGGAGAAGAAAAAGAGATCAAAATCCCTCCAGAGGAAGCATACGGGATGCCTAACCCTGATTTCGTTAAAGAAGTACCACGGGATTGTTTTCCTCCTGACCAAGAAATTGGACCTGGCATGGTTTTTGTGATGAAGATGGAGAACGGAAAACAAATACCATTGAGGATAACACTGATATCTGACGATAAAGTAACCGTTGATCTTAACCCACCTCTTGCAGGTAAAACATTGATATTCAAAATAAAATTGCTGGATATAATCATCTAAAAAAATTTTGTTTGCATAACAATGCCTTTGTAACAACTAAATTTGTATAATATTCAATATTTTTTGTTGAATTGATACATTAGTACTATTAGTAATGCAATGTGAAACATATATCCTACTCCAAGATGCAAGTAGTCTTGAGTTCCTGTTTCTAATAATTTATCAAGGGCCATGAATGTCCAGAAATTTGGTATTACACCAAGGATGTATTTCCAGTTATCTGCAATAAAGAATGCAAAAAGCGGCAGAAAGAATACACTTCCAGCTGTTTTGAACAGCGCAAAAGCCTGTATCTTGTTATTAGCCAGGTTGTTTATCATCAATGCTATCAGTGGTGTAAAAAGCGTAAATAAAATTGCTGTTGGCAGATAATCCAACAGAGACACATCAATTAGACCAGTCAGTAACGGGAAAAATAGGATAAAAATAAAAGATAAAAAAGAGATAAAAAACAACCTATACGCTAAGTAACTGGTTCTTGATATAGGCATAACACGCAACACTGTAAGGAGGTTTTCATCGCGTTCATCCATAATTAGAAAAGAGATTACGAAACCAAATACCATCGGCATCATGATTGCCATCATCATGTAGAGAACTGGATAGAAAGGTTCAAGCGGATACATGTTTTTTGATATCCATGGTATTACCAATCTACATAGCATTATGAAAATTATCGGTGACACAACACAGCCGACAACAAGGAGACGGTCTCTTGCTATGTTTTTTAGGTCGTTTAACATTAGTTTAGTAAAATAAACCATCTATTTGCCCCCCATTACTATGTGTTTGTAGAACGCTTTTTTCGATATGTAATAACATAATATTATCCAGAACACTAGGTAGGCGACTGCGTATATTGCTTCATTTATTGATATCTCCCCAAAAACTCCTTGGAACAATGTTATAGACGCCTGTGACGGCCATATGTAGAAAATGTCGTTTTTGTAGATTCCGGATTCATTTAGAAGCGGAGGTAAAAGTAAAGTTAACATGGCAACCATCATTAGGACCAAATACTCATTTATGCTGCGGCATCTTGAAACCATTATGAATCCAACTAATATGAGGAAAACAGATGTTAGTATTATACCTGCTAAAAGGTAAAAGTAGTTGAATTCAAAACCATGTGCTAAATATATGAAGAGAAGAGCTACTATTACCGACAGTATTGTAAGTGATATTATTTTTGTTAGGAAATAGTTCCTAGTCTGCATAGGCGTTACTATAAGCGCTTGTATTGTGTTCTCATTTTTTTCAAAGAGCACAAGCGCTCCCACGAACATGATGCCGATTAGTGTCGGGTCAAAAAATAAAAACATTGTTAAGAAGAATGTTGTATTGAATGTTGGCAATGCCGTTAGTGTTATGTAATATAGGATTGCCCCTACCATTGCTATATAGATTATTCTGTATCTATGGTCCAGTATAAACTCCCATTTAAGCATCGTTAACAGCTGATTCATTTAAGCTGCCTTCCCGTTACTTTTATGAATACATCCTCAAGTGCTGCTTCTTCTGTGTGCATTGTCTGCACTTGCCCGCTGTTCAACAAATTGATGAAGGCGTTGTTTGTACCCAGGTTTGCTAGGTCGAATTCTTCACGCAATAAATCCCCATCTTTTAGGTACTCTACCCTAACACGTTTTTTTCCATGTTTTAACTTCAGTTCTTTCGGGCTTTCAACAAGTGACAGTTTGCCGTCTACCATGAAACCTACTCTGTCGCATAGTTCGTCTGCATCTGTCATATTATGTGTTGTTAGAAAAATAGATACGCCTTTTTTCTTTTTTTGAAGTATTATGTTTTTTACCTGCCTTGCACTAATAGGGTCAAGACCCGTGGTTGGCTCGTCTAGAAAAAGCATCTTTGGGTTGTTTAGCAGTGCACGAATAAAGTTTAATTTTGTTCTCATACCTTTAGAAAACGATCCTACACGCTGGTTTGCATCTTGTTCTAGATCCACCATTTTTAGTAACTCATGTGGGTCAACGGTTTTTACGCTGTAGAATGATGAAAAGAGTTCCAGGTTTTCCAGAGCGGTTAGTTTCTGGTAATGGTTTGGTAGTTCAAAGCAGACGCCTATGCTGTTGTATAAGTCTGATTTCCAGTCCTTAAGGTTTTTACCAAATAATTCAACGTTTCCACTGTATCCTTTTAGTAAACCTATTATTACTTTTTGTGTAGTACTTTTACCTGCACCGTTGGGTCCCAGGAAACCGAATATCTCCCCTTTCTGTATTTGGAAAGAAATACCATTCACTGCTTTCTTTTTTGATTTCGGATAAGTAAAATCTAGATTTTCTACTTTAAGCATCTATTTCACATCCTCATCCTCTTTTAGGATAACGCTTTATTCCTTATAATATAAATGCTTTTAGGGGCAATAATCCATATAACAGGAAAATATAATTAATAGGCAATCTGTTTTTAAATACTAGATAAGAGAGAGGTATCATGGAAAAAAGCATTAAAAATCTCTTGTTAGTAACAGGAAATAGCGTAGCTGTTGTAGCAACTATAATTGTTAACGTCCTAGCGGTCTTACTCCCCATAAATGGAAAAACAACCCAAGAGCTATCAGATAATATACCTAATTTGTTTGTACCGGTAGGGATAACATTCTCGATATGGAGCATTATCTATATCTTTCTGATAATTTTCATGATCTATCAGATAATGGGTTTGATTAAGAAAAAACAAGACATGAACTATCTAGAAAAAATAAGTGGATGGTTTATACTCGCAAGCCTAGCCAACATAATCTGGATATTTTTATGGCAATACGAATACGTCTCGTTCTCACTATTGGTAATGCTTCTTTTGCTAGTCTCGCTACTGATAATATATCTTAGGTTAAACATAGGATTATCTAAAGTTTCACTCAAAGAAAAACTAGCTGTCCATGTTACGATAAGCATCTATCTCGGATGGATTTCTGTTGCAACTGTTGCAAATGTTACTGCAGTACTGGTAAACGCTGGCGTCGGGGAACTCTTCCTCGGCCAGGTCACATGGACCATCATAGTTATCGCAGTTGTTGCCCTAATCACGTTATTAATGCTTCTTAGACGAAAAGACGTTGCATACAGTCTTGTCATAATCTGGGCAGTAGTAGGAATTGTAATCAAAAGACTAAACACAGACCCAATCTACGGGGTGCAGACAAACCTTGCAATAACAGCAGCAATTGCTATAGTTATTATTGCGATAGCAATGATTGCAAGAACAATACCTGCGATCTATAAAAAAGAACCGTCTAAGTTAGAAAATAAATAAAAAAGAGAAGGAGGGAGGTAGAAGTTTTTACTGGACTTCTACCTGTACAGTGAATGTTGCACAAACATCTGTTTTATCCCATGATCTGCTACAGTTCAACTCAAGCGTTGTTGAACCAGCTTTCTCTGCGGTGAACATCCAGATATCGTTTCCGAAATCACCCATCAAACCAGACGGTTGACTATTAGATTTCTCAGTGAGACTGAGCACTTTCTCATCAAGAGCCGCAATCTCCCAACTGTATCCACCATCGCCATAATCTTTGAGCTCTAGATTCACCTTGTCACCTTTTTTCAAAGAGATTGTGGTACCGTTATCTTCTGCGGTTATAAACTTTGTAGAGTTGTTTTCCTTGATTGGTTTTTCTGAGAGCATAGATGCCACGCTTATTGCGGTCGTTGCCATTATTACTACGCTTATTACCAGCCCAAATAGATAAATCACTTTATTTTTTGTCATATATCATCAAACGTATATTGTCCTCAAAAGTATATATAGGAGCGGAAAATGTTCGGAAAAAACCAAACAAAAAATAGATATTTACAGGAGAGGAACCTTTTAAAAGTATACATTCCATGGTTATAGAATAAAAATATAATAGATAATAAACGTTTTACAAAATGACCACGATGATGAAAAACTATATCACACTAAGTGCTGCAACATGCTGAGAAATGGGCGAGCTGAGTGGTCAAAAAATGAGGACAGACATGCGATACGAAGAAATCATGGAGAAGTTGAAAAAATTATCAAACCAAAAAAACCTAGAAGGCATGGCACGGTACGGCATAAACCCAAAAAACAACCTAGGAATATCAATTTACCAGTTGAGGCCACTTGCAAAAGAGATAGGAACAAATCACCAACTTGCATTAAAGCTATGGAACTCAAAGATACATGACGCAAGACTTCTTGCGTGTTTTATCGACAACCCAGGAGAAGTAACTACAGACCAAATGGATTCATGGGCAGAGGATTTTGATTCATGGGATATCTGTGACCAAGCATGTACAAGCCTCTTTGATCTTTCTCCACTTGCATACAAAAAAGTTTACCAATGGGCAGACAATGAAAAAGAGTTTGTGAAACGAGCTGCATTTTCTCTCATTGCTGGACTGGCAGTACACGACAAAAAGGCATCAGATGAACAGTTCATATCATTTTTAACAATAATAAAGAAACAATCAACAGACGGAAGAAACTATGTAAGAAAAGCAGTAAACTGGGCGCTGAGAAACATAGGAAAAAGAAACCAGGCATTAAACAAAAAGGCACTACAAACAGCAAAAGAGATAAGACAAATAGATTCGAAAACCGCTAGATGGATTGCAAACGATGCGATAAGAGAACTAGATAGTAAAAAAATACTGGAGAGGCTGAAGAAAAAATGAATGAATGGAAGAAACTTTTAAAAGCAGATCCGACAGATTGGCTGCTTGAAGAAGATAATCCCTCGGTTAGATACTATACGCTAACTGAAATTTTAGATAAACCCTCAAGCGATAATGAGATAAAAGAAGCAAAAAGACAAATAATGGAAATAGGTCCTGTCCCAAAGATTTTAGAAAAACAAAACCCACTTGGGCATTGGGAGGAACCTGAAAGGTTTTACACTGCAAAATACAAAGGAACCGCCTGGCAGCTCATGATTCTTGCTGAGTTAGGAACTGACTGAAATGACAAACGGATACGAAACGCATGCAAGTTCATTCTTTCCCATTCACAGGACAAAGAAAGTGCCGGGTTTTCATATTCCTCTAGTGCTAAAACTGGTGGAGGGCGCCATAATGAAGTAATTCCTTGCCTAACTGGCAATATGGTTTGGAGTTTAATACGTCTTGGATATCTAAAAGACCCTCGACTTCAACGGGGGATTGAATGGATCACCAGTTATCAGCGATTCGATGACAGGATAGCAGAAGTACCAAAAGGCTGGCCATACGATCGCTTGAAGACAGGATGTTTCAGCAGACACACCTGCCATATGGGCGCGGCAAAGACATTGAAGGCGTTAGCTGAAATCCCTGAAAACAAACGTAACACCTCTGTACAAAAGACACTGGAAAAAGGAGCTGAGTATTTCTTAATACATCATGTTTTTAAAAGCAGTCACAACCTGGATCGAGTCCCGAAACCAGGGTGGCTGAAAATAGGGTTCCCTCTAATGTATCAGACTGATATCTTAGAAATCCTGGGAATTCTCACAAAACTTGGATATAATGATGAACGAATGCAAGACGCGATAGACATTGTCATTTCAAAACAAAAAAATGACGGCAAATGGCTGCTTGAAAATACATTTAATGGAAAATTTCAAACAAACATCGAACAAAAAGACAAACCAAGCAAGTGGATCACACTACACGCAATAACAACACTAAAAAGATATTATGGCTAAAACAAATCATCTATAGAAACCTATAAAAACACTTGGTATAATACAGAAGAAACATAGAAGAATGTATTTAGACAGAAGAAAAAACAATAAAAGTTTCATGGTTTCATTTTTGAAATTTTTGGAACTATTTTGTATTCTTTTGGCTAGTACATACTCCAAAAGTATAAAGGAGGAAATAGTAAAATGAAAGGAACAATAAAATGGTATAATGCACGGAAAGGATACGGCTTTATACAAGGTGAAGACCAAAAAGACGTATTCGTACACAGATCATCTATACCACAAGGAACCTTCCTTAAAGAAGGCGACAAGGTCGAATTCGAGATAGAAAACTCGGACAGAGGCCCGAAAGCAATAAACATAAAAAAAGCTTAAAAAAATATGTTTAAAGGCGAGTGGTAAAAATCGCCAATCACTAAAAAATTAAAAAATTTTTTTCTTAAATTTTTCTATAAAATATTTTAGCTTAAATTAGTAAAATTTTTAAAAAGGAAATGTATTACACAATATTTGTGGCGGGATGGAAGAGATATACAAAGAACTACCAGCCTTATTTTTAACTATTCTAATATCAGTTGCCTCCTATTATTTTGTGTACAAACAGATGAAAAAAGAAAACAAAGATTTTACATGGGACCAATACTTTAAACAATGCGGGATATACCAGGGGACATCGCATTGGACGACAATAAAAAAATTTATTAGTAGGCTGGTATAAACTAAATAATTGTGATTATTTTCTACTGATATCCTTACCCTTTCTAAAACAATCATCACACAAAGTATTGCCAATAGGAATTGTTTTACCACACCCGGCACACTTTCCGTGGCCTACACGCTTAAAACCCACAACAATTTCATGATCCTTGGTAATCCATCTAAACAGCAGCTTATCTCTGTGAATATGAGTCATACTATTTCCTACCCAAACATCACCAGGAATGTTTTTAAACGTTATAAAATGTTTTATTAAAACTCAAATACAAAAATACTTAAACAACAGATAGATAAACTGAAACTTGGAGTAAAACCAGTATGAAAATTTTTGTTACAGGCGGTGCAGGATTTATAGGAAGTCACCTTGTAGACAAACTGATAGAAAAAGGACACACAGTAACTGTATATGATAATCTAAGTTCAGGAGATAAACAATTCATAAAACAACATTTTGAAAACAAAAACTTTAGATTCATAAAAGCAGACTTGCTTGACCTTAGAAGAATAAAAAAAGAGATCAAAAACCATGATGTTGTATTCCACATGGCGGCAAACCCACATGTCAGACTAGGGGAAAAACAAACAGACCTAGATTTAAAACAAGGAATAGTAACAACATACAATATATTGGAGGCTATGCGATTCAGCGATATCAAAAAAATTGTTTTTTCATCCAGCAGTGTTGTATATGGTGAAACGCCACAGATGTCTCTTCCCGAGACGTACGGTCCGACTTTACCAATCTCATTTTATGGAGCTGGAAAACTAGGTGCAGAAGGACTGACCAGCGCGTTCTGCGGAACATTCGACTTCCAAGCATGGATCTACCGCTTCGCAAACATCGTTGGAACAAGAGGCACACATGGAGTGATAGTAGATTTCATAGACAAACTAAGAAAAAACCCAAATGAACTGGAGATACTTGGTGACGGTAAACAGCAAAAACCGTATCTGCACGTGAGCGACTGCGTAGACGCGATAATATTCGGTTTTGAAAAATCACGTGAACCTTTAAACCTATTCAACATAAGCTGCGATACCAGCACAACGGTTACAAGAATCGCAGAAATACTAACGGAAGAAATGGGTCTAAAAAACGTCAGATTAAAATATACTGGTGGTAAGAGAGGATGGAAAGGTGACGTACCACGCTTCCAGCTAGATGCGAGCAAGATAAACAAACTAGGATGGAAAGCAAAATACACTTCAGATGAAGCGATACACAAATCAATAAGAGAACTACTTAACAAGAATGTTTAAATCAAATATTGAGATATTTCATGACAATGAACATAACTATTGTTGGAACCGGCTACGTTGGTTTAGTAACAGGTGCATGCTTTGCTAAACTAGGCTACAAGATAACATGCGTAGACATCAACAGAGAAAAAGTCCAAAAAATCAATGATGGGATACCACCAATTTTTGAACAAGGTTTAGAAGAGTTATTATCCGCATATAAAAAGAACATCACGGCAACAACGGATTACCACAATGCTATAATGAACAGCGATATAACATTCATATGTGTCGGCACACCGACACTAAAAAACGGTAACATAGACTTATCTTTTGTAAAAGACTCAACAATCAGCATAGCAAAAGTACTCAAAGAAAAAAACCAATGGCATCTAGTTGTAGTAAAAAGTACAGTACTACCAGGTACAACCCAGAATGTTGTATTGCCTCTTTTGGAGAAGCACTCTGGAAAAAAAGTAGGCGTAGATATAGGACTATGTATGAACCCTGAGTTCCTAAAAGAGGGTGTAGCAATAAAAGATTTCTTAGAATCAGACAGGATAGTCATCGGTTATCATGACGAAAAAAGCCTTAACGCCCTAAAAGAACTGTACAAAAATTTTAATTGCCCCATTGTAGAAACAACACTGTCTGCTGCTGAGATGATAAAATACGCGAGCAACGCATTCCTCGCAACAAAAATCTCGTTCATAAACGAAATCGGAAACATGTGCAAAAATCTAGGGATTGACACATACGCTGTTGCGGAGGGAATGGGACTTGATAAAAGAATAGGACGAGCATTCCTAGACTCAGGTATAGGTTGGGGTGGATCATGCTTCCCAAAAGATGTAGATGCATTGATAGTCTGGGCAAAAGAAAACAACGAAAAAACAAAAATCATAGAAGGTGTTAAGGAAGTAAATCAACAACAACCACTAAAACTCATAACCATTCTAAAAAAACATATACCAAAACTACAAGGAAAAACAATCGGCATCCTAGGATTAGCATTTAAACCAGATACTGACGATATAAGAGAAAGCCGGGCGATACCAATTATTGACCAACTAATAAAAGAAGGAGCAATTATAAAAGTATACGACCCAGAAGCAATGGAAAACTTCAAAAAAATATACCCAAACATAAATTACTGCTCATCAGCATCAGACGTGCTAAACTCAGATGCAATACTAATAACAACAAAATGGGAAGAATTCACAGAATTAGACTACAAAGGAAAAATAGTGATAGACGGTAGAAGATTAGAAGCTGCAAAAAAAGCAAAAATATACGAAGGAGTTTGTTGGTAGATGAAAATAAAAAAAGCAGTAATACCAGCAGCAGGACTAGGAACCAGATTTCTGCCAGTAACAAAATCAATGCCAAAAGAAATGCTGCCAATAATAGACACGCCAGCAATACACTACGTAGTAAAAGAAGCAATAGACTCAGGTATAGATGACATAATAATAATCACGGGAAGAGGAAAAAAACCATTGGAAGACTATTTTGACGAATCACCAGAACTGGAAATGCATCTTAAAAAAAGCAAAAAAGAAGATCTGCTAAAAACTGTAAGAGAAATATCTTCGCTAGTAAACGTACATTATATAAGACAAAAAGAACCACGCGGTCTACCAGATGCACTGCAAACAGCAGAGAAACATGTTGGTGATGAGCCTTTCGCGGTTTTGTTAGGTGATGATATAATAGACTCGGAAAAACCATGCGCTAAACAACTAATAGATGTGTTCTACAAACACAAATCATCTGTTATAGCTGTACAAAACGTTCCAAGAGAAAAAATAAGCAGATACGGGTCTGTAAAAAAAGAAAACACAAAAGAAAAACAACTCTATATAATAAAACACATCGTGGAAAAACCAAAAAGCGAAGAAGCACCATCAACTATAGCAGCTATAGGAAGATACGTTTTTACACCTGAAATATTTGATTGCATACATAAAACAAAACCTGGTGTAAACAATGAACTGCAAATAGCAGATTCAATAAACCTACTAACAAAATCCCAAAAGATATACGCCTATGCATTTGAAGGAAAACGATATGATATAGGAGACAAACTTGGGTATGTACAAGCAATAATAGATTTCTCACTAAAAAACAAAGAAATAAAAACAGATATCAAAAACTACATAAGAAAAATAAATTATTAAACAAGCTCTATTTTTTATTTAGAATTTTTGAAGAAAAAGGGAGAGAGAAAGTTACCCGCAAAGGATCCATCAGAGGATACTGATCCATGTTAATTCCATCAGGTATAATATATGGTGTATCGCCTATGCCATCAGCGCCAGGAATGTTTTGGTTTGGCCCATGATAATAATCAGTTCCATTATAATTGCTCCAATAATTTCCGCCAGAAGGATATCCATCATTCCAAACGTTTGTTGTTTCAGTGTCATAACACATACGAATGAAGTTATATGCAATACTGTTATGATAAACCTGGTTGCCATGTGAATACCAAAGACAGATACCTTCGTCACCATATTCAACTTTGTTTTCAAATATTAGATTTCCATAAGAATCGTATACTGTTATACCTTCGTGGTTGTTAATCATATGATTATATCGAATTGTGTTATTATGAGATGAAAACAAAAATATTGCTACATCATTCATAACAAAATATGTATTGTTTACAATAGTAAATGATGAATACTGCAAATTAACACCAAATGTACAATTTGATATGGTATTATCAGTAATATAGTTAAAGTTAGAATAACCACTATAATTTCCTATTGTAGATATACCTGAATGACCTATACCACTGTTTAATATTATAAATCCATTTATGCATATATTATCATTTGTTAAAACAAAAATATCGCCAGCGTTACAACCATCAACAATAACATTACCACCGACACCTAAGATGTATATCGACTTGTAAACAACGACATTTTCATAATAATGACCATTAAAAACGTAGATCATGCCAAGATTAGAAACAGCATCTATACCATCCTGTATATTATCGAAGTGATCATAACCCCAGCCAGATGTATTCATATTATAATCGTCATCAACATATACAAGATATGGTTGAAGTTGATCTATATTAATAACTGTGATTGTTGTTGAGCCGTTCATATATCCATATTTAAAAGCAACAATTAAAAAATCATGAGTAATATTTACGTCTGGTGCAATAAAAGTTACCGTACCGTTGAAATTCGTTTGCTTAGTTTCACCATTAAATGAAACAAATGCATTAGGAATGGACATGTTGTCAATCGAGATATTTACTAGAAACATTTCGTTTTCATCAACTGATGATGGTGCAAATATCTGAAGTTGCTGAATAGTTTGATAAGGAAATACAGTTAAGCTTTTTGTACCAGTTACATAACTTGATTTACTAGCTGTTATTGTCATATTTGTAATGAAATCTATTCCCTCGATATATGCAAAGAGAAAACCAGAATAATCAGTATAATTAGCATAAAATGTCTGATTGCCAGCAGTGATAGTGACAAGAGTACCAGAAGCGGTTTCATTTCCAGCTGTTACCAATATACCAAAATATTCAGATTCATCAACAAAAGATGGGGCCCATATTATAAGTTGATACGAGCTATCTATTACAGAAATACTCTCAGAATCAGGTAAAAATCCTTGTTTACTAGTATTTATTGAAAAATTTGTCCAAGTGGAGTACTGAACTTCTGGCGCAGTCAGCATACATGAGCCGTTGTAATCTGTAATAAAAGATTCATTTACAAAAGTGACAATTGCATCCTGTACGGGTTCACCTGTTTGATTAGTGAATACAAAAACCGGGAAATCTTCTCCTTCTAAGACGGTTGGTTGAACAATAATCTCTAATTTTGGTGTGTCAGTTACTGTTATCCACACTGTTTTAGATTGATATAGGGTTTTACTCGCAGTTATAAAAAATTGTGTATTATTATTCACTTGTGGTGCAGTAAGAAAAACCGTTCCATTACTATTAGAATAGTAGTAGATACTTCCACTCATCCATCCAACAGTTACTTTTGCGTTTGCAATTGGTTTATTTTTACAGGTTATCGTAATCTGGAAATTTTCACCTTCGATGACTTGAGAGGGAGACTGTATTTCAAGTTGTGGGGGCTTATCTGCTTGTAACTTTGGGGCTGTTCCTGCGAGACCATTTATTGTTATTGAACTAGTTAGAAGCAGGGTTGCTAGCATAAGTATCATTATTTTTTCCTTCATTTTTATCATATTTAATCACGCAACATTTTTTTCAATATTTTACCTTCTATTTTCTAAATGATTGTTTATAAATGTTGTTTGACGGTTCTTACCAAATTTTTAAATTAACAAGCACCATTATTATTTAAACTAATATATAAATTTTGTTGAACAAAAATCCTCTCAGATAATATGAAAAAATGCTTTAATTTTTAAAAACTTGGTTATTTTTTATAAAACTGCGTTATATTCTCAACTATGTAATCTCTTTGCTCTTCACTCAGCTCAGGATAAATCGGTATAGACAAAATCTCTTCAGCAAGTTGCTCTGAAACAGGATAACTACCTTTCTTTATACCAAGGTTTTTATAAGCAGGCTGCAGATGCAACGGAATCGGATAGTGAACACCACAGTCAATACCTTTTTCTTTAAGATACTGCATAAGCTCATCTCTGCGTTTCACACGAATCTCATACATATAGTAAACATGTTTAGCTCCTTTTGCCTCAACAGGTCTAACTACATCGCCAGGAAGGTTTTTATCATAATATTTCGCATGAGTTCTACGCAGATCAGTCCATCTCTGAAGATGAGGCAGTTTAGCATCAAGGATGGCTGCCTGCAACGAATCAAGCCTGTAGTTGTAACCCTCTATCAAATGCTCATACTTTGTAGACCTACCGTGATTAACTAAAAGCCTGAGCGTCTCACCAAGCTCATCATTGTTTGTAACGACACCGCCACCGTCACCAAAGCAACCAAGGTTCTTAGCTGGGAAGAAACTATAAGCAGCTACGTCACCATAGAAACCGGGTTGATGACCATCCCACTCCGCTGCATGAGCCTGCGCAGCATCCTCAATAAGGAAAACATCATGTTTCTCAGCAATCTCTTTTATACGTTTCATATCAGGCATCTGACCATATAGATGAACAACAATGATCGCCTTAGTCTTACGTGTAATAGCCTCCTCAAGTTTGCCAATATCCATAAGACAAGTATCTGGTTTAACATCAACGAACTTGATTTTACCACCAACATAAGAAACACACTCAGTGGTAGCAATAAAGGTATTAGGAACAGTGATAACCTCATCGCCTCTCTTAAGATCAGCACAGAGCAGAGCAAGATGAACCGCAGCTGTACCACTAGCACAACCAACTGTATGTTTCGCTTTACAAAAAGCAGAGAAATTATCCTCAAAATTTTTCAAATACTTACCCATGATAAAAGAAGTGTTGTCAATAACTTCCTGTATCGCGTTATCAATCTCAGGTTTTACGGAAAGATAATTCGCTTTAAGATCAACCAATGGTATCTTCATCATTTTTAATCACCATACGCTTTTTCGCCATTTGGATAAACCAAGTCCTTAACATCCTTGATAACCTTAGCAGGATTACCAGCAACAACCTTGCCAGGAGGCACATCACGTGTTACAACACTACCAGCACCAACCAAGGCATTATCCCCTATCTTAACACCAGGTAAAACCGTTGTATTAGCACCAATCCTGGCATTCTTACCAACAACAACACCTTCAAGAAAATCCTTCGCACGCAAAGATTTAGGATAAGGTGCGTTAGTCAAAACAACATTAGGACCGACCCAACAACCCTGTTTCAACTCACAATACTCAGGGATAAACGCCTGGGAGTGAATCCTAACACCATCACCAATCCTTGTTTTAAACTCAACAACGCTTTTGGTACCAACACTAACATCGTTACCAATAACGTTCTCCTCACGAATACTAGCATGATTACCTGTTTGAAAACCTTCGCCAATAACATTACCAGCGTAAATAACTGTATGAGAGCGTATAACAGAATTACTACCAATAACAGTCTTCAACTCACCCTCCTTTTTATCCTTAGGAGGCACACCGATTATAACAAAATCCTCAACA
>Ga0172366_10000920_pt1 | contig 22389 bp, 13 predicted proteins | sample LakKivSesite69cm_FD_114533 | JGI IMG/M metagenome (GOLD analysis project Ga0172366, IMG submission 114533) | Sediment microbial communities from Lake Kivu, Rwanda - Sediment site 69cm | ecosystem: Environmental > Aquatic > Freshwater > Lake > Sediment | place: Rwanda: Western Province, Lake...
AATGAACAAACAACAGCTGGCGTCAGCATTCATCAAGATTTTCTCATCTGGAGGCTCGACGCGACAGCAGGCGCGTGACATTGCAAAGGCTTACTCAGACTACGCCCAGAATGCCACCAGCCCATCTCCAGGAACAGTAAATCCAGCGATGAAAGCAGTGAAGATGAACGTTCTTGCAGCTGCCTTGATAGTTGCCTTCAATTCCAAATCTGGAACCAGCACTGCCAAAAGCATGGGGAATGCATTCTCTGCTTTTTGGATGGGAACTACTTTTATTGCCACGCCTCCTGGCATAGTAACTGCCGCCATTCCAGTAAGTCTAATAAAGTCGTTCATCAGCAGCGCAAATAAAAAAGACAACACTAGACAAGCGGCACACAAGCTGGCGAATAACCTGCATAAATGGGCTCTATCCAGTGTGATTGTGACGCACGCACCCGTGCCGCCTGGACCTGTCGGTCCTGTATCCTAATCTTTAATTCGCGTTAAATTAAGATGTCGGACTCCGCAAAAGATAAAGCCCCGGTACCTAAAAAGGGCAACCCGCCACTGGTAGACCAACCAGTTACGCCTGATCTTAATTCAAAGTTTGCTGCAGAGCATAACGGGGAAGCCACAGTAGACAGAACAACCTACGGGGCAAACGAACATCTCTGGTATCAGTCAGATATTGATGGCATTCGGTGGGACAAGCTGTTCCCATATCAACTCGTCATCCTAAAGGCGGAAGCCAGTAAGGATGGGAAGAAGACAACGTATACACCTTCTTCTGGGAATATGTCTGTATTTACGTTGCCTGTGCCTCCTGAGAGTATGACTATCTCAATGCCTTTTGCCATATCGACGGCAGCTACGCTTAGAGGTGTTGTGGAAGAGCACAATGGTGCGCCATTTAGGAATATCAGTATCTCTGGCCAGTCTGGCGTTCTGCTCCAGCGTGGGCAAGCAAGGCAGAGTGGTGAAACTCCCTGGTATGACCACTTCATTGGTGGTGGAACCGCAGCGGAATTTGGTAGTAACACGTTAACGTCTTTGGGCCGTATCTTTGATTTTAACAACAGCCTGCTCAAGAATGGCAACCTACACGAAACGACTGAATTTAGCGACAATAAAAATCTCCTGGCAAAGTCCACCGGCTACTTCCAGATGCAGCTTCTGCAAAGGTTCTTTGAGAACTATGCAGCACTGAAGAAAAGCCATGAAGGACATGAATACCGCCTTGGCTTTGCTGTGTGGAAGGAGAAAAGCGTATACCTCGTTACGCCTCAAGCCTTCAACGTAGAGAAGAGTCAGAACTCGCCTCTCAGCTACCAGTACAACATCGTATTTAAGGCATTTGCGCGTGTAAATGTTTATGCAGGCGATAGTCGAGACTTTACCGTCAAGTCGCTTGCCAACAGACCGGGATTTATGTTCCAGGCAATCAACACGCTTTCAGAAGCACGTCGCTCAATACAGACGGCTGAAGCTACCATTGGAGCCGTGTTGGGTGCAGCTGCGGGAAATGTCAAAGAGCTTGTCCGAGAAACCTCGCTGTTTGCCAAGGCGTCTGTTGGATTTAGTCTGACGGTTGCCGACCTTCCTACCTCTATCATGGACAAGATAGAGGAAACAGAGCAGTTCATTACCAATGAAGACCTATCACTAGACACCCAGGTCAATAAATTTACAAAAGAGCGTTGGCAGCAGTGGAGAGAGTGGCAGAGCACTGAAGATCGATACCAAAATAAAAAGAACAAAGAGGTTTCCACAGCTACCTCTGGCGGCTTCCGCAACGTCCAAGACGACAAACTTACTCCCCCACCTCCAAAAAATACTCCAGGAATGGGGACCGATGACCCCAATCATGGCTCTGACGACCTTGAAATAAACAAGATGGAGCTGACTGAAGACATCAAGAAGGCAATTGCCGATGAAGTCAACAGGGTGTTGCAAACTACCAGAAAAGAATTTGAGACCATGCGAGACCAGTTCCGCGCTATGATAGATGCGCTGGCAGACGCAATTGGCCTAGGAAGTGAAACATACAACAAGACGTTCGCAGTCCCTGCAGCGCCTGTTCGTAAAAAAGAACGGGATATTACCGATGCAGACTACACCCTGCTATACGACCTGAATGCAGCTGCAGCGGTGATGGATTCATTTGCAGCAACTGGTATAAATGAACCGTCTTCTACACAGGCTAGGGTCTCTGCAATGGCACAGGCAGTTAGGCGCACCGGTACGGCATTTAATGAGCCGGTGTCAAAGTTTGCCGTCCCATTTCCCTACGGTGTAACTCTTGAGTCACTGTCAGTACAGTATTTAGGAACTCCAGACCGATGGCACGAAATTGCTGCACTGAACGGCTTGAAAGAGCCATACGTCGATGAGGTTGGCTTCGATGTCTACCTGCTTGTCAACGGATTTGAGAACACGGTTGTGGTTCCCACTGCAGTTGCAAAGAACCTGTACTATGTTGGGCAGACGGCCTTTGTATGGTCTGACGGTGTTAGGCGCACCAGGAGAATTATTCAGTCCATCAAAGAAAAGCCAGACGGTACGACCGAAATTATTTTGTCGGGAGACTCCGACCTGTCGATGTATACACTCGCACAGAAGGCACGCCTATCTGCCTTCTTGCCGGACACAGTAAATTCCCAGGGGATGATTTATATCCCATCCGACGAGACTTCTCTCGATGAGGATTTTATCACTAAATCAATCCCTGGTGTTGACGAGTTCGACCCAATGGTTGCTGTGGGTGGTGTGGACTTCCTGACAGACAACCACAACAACCTCATCGTTACCCCACAGGGTGATAACGCATGGGCAGTTGGCCTGACCAACATCCTCCAAAGTCTTAGGTCTGAGTTAAGCGTCAGAAGGGGCTCGTTGCTGCGTCACCCAGACTACGGTCTTCCGGTTGTGGTTGGTAATTCTACGGCTGAAACGAACCCCAGACAAATTCTGGAAGCTATCAGAAAAATGGTGTCCAACAATGGCAGTATTTCCAGGGTTGACGCAATCCGAATTAGCAAAAACGGCCCTGCCATGACTATCGACGCCTTGGTGGTGGTTAAAGGTACTGAAAAGCCGGTCCCCATTCGATACGGTGTAATGGGCGACAAGCAAACGACGTAAAGTCATAATCTTTACATCGTGCCAACAAAAATACCTAAACCGTTGTCATATCCTCAGCAATTGGGGGATATGATTGATACATTTACCAGCAAAATGGGTGTCTCTAGCCTGAAGGTTGGCGGCGGCATTCTGAGCGTTCTGGAGGCAGCTGCCCAGAACGACATAAAGCAGTCCCAGAACGTCTTTAATGCATTGCTGTCAAAGGACTTGGACTCTTCAGACACGGCTGGCCTCGACCGAATTGGTCAGGACGAGAAAATTCCCCGCATTGCGCCTGCAAAGGCTAGGGGCGATGTCACCATCACGGACACATCGTTCGTTAAATTGAGCACTCGCGTATACGCTGGCGGCTACGCTCCAATTGTTGGCTCTATGTCAGTCCTGGTTGACGACACCACAAGCTGGCCTGCCTCTGGTGAGGTGTACATTGGCCGGAATACGGCAAACCTCGAAGGTCCAATTGTCTATTCTTCAATCACTGACTTTGGCTCTTACAAGCGTCTGAACTTCTCCACTGCCACGACCAAATTTCACAACCGTGGAGAGTCTGTCATTGTGTCTCAGGGTGGTATCCGCACAATTGGACAGGGTGTTACTGTAACGACCAAGCTGACCTCGCTTAGCTCTTCGCTCACATTTAAGACTGTATTTCAGACGGTCATTCTTGACGGTGAGACTACCGTCACGGGTGTTGAGGTTGTTGCCCTGCAAGTTGGTGAGGCAAGTAATATCGCTGCTGAAGACATCAGTTCTTTTGGTAGCACGGAACCGTTCCCAGGTGCAACTGTCACCAATCCATTGCCATTCGTAAATGGTAGAGACGTTGAGACCAATAACGACTACATCCAGCGCATCCGTGAGGTAAGAGCTTCGCGCATCCGTGGTACTGACCAATCAATCAAACATGCCATCCTCGGCATCACGGCTTCAGACGAGAGCAAGCGTGTTTCGTCTGTCAGCATGAACCGCTTTGTCAACAAGCCCTCTGTTGTTGTGGTTGATGACGGTAGCGGATACGAACCTATCTCCAAGGGTGTCGGTATCGAGACAATTGAAAGCTCTGCAAGTGGTGGTGAAAAGTACTTCCAAACAGTTGACAGACCAATTGAGCGAGCACAGGTTAAATCAGGTAACCAATCCCCCTTTGAGATTGCTGAGGGTGCCATTCTGTCTGTGACTGTTGGTGGCATTACCACGGTACACAATTTTGAGGAAAATCTCGCTGCATCTGCTTACGATATCGTATCAAGCATCAATGCAAACCCACAGCTTAACTGGTCTGCCCGCACCGCAGATGGAGGTCTGTCGGTGTGTATCTTCTCCAAGAATGAAGAGAACGACGACATTAAGGTCAATGACGTTGACGGCATAGACTCAAACGATGTTTTTGCATTCAATACCGCAACACAGTACACCACCCTGCTGTATAAGAATGACCGACTCTTGTCGAAGGACGGCAAGACTGCATCCTTGAGGTCGAAGCAGTTTGCTAACTGGAATGCAATGTCCGGCAGCCAGACGATTGTTGTTGCAGTTGACCAAACTCCTTCTGCCACCTACACGTTCACAGACCAAGACTTCGTTGATGCGAGCACTGGCTTCGTAGCAATCGGCAAAAACTCGCTGGCAGCTTGGGTTACCGTAATTAACAAAAAAATCCCTGGCATCACTGCCGTCGTTGAGTCTGACTACATCCTCCTGACCTCGAATGCAGGTCGTTCTGGCAGTGCAGGCATCTACATCTCTGGTGGTACGCTCATCTCCAACTCCATGTTCTCTGCAGGCTCTTCGCAGGGGCAGGCATTTGATTACTCGCTTGACAGAGGTGTCGGTCAAATCGAGCTTCAGACCCCTTTGTTGTCCGATGATTCACTCACTCTTGGCACTATCTGGACTCGTGGATTCCTTGAGTCTTCCGTCATACCTATTACGAATCTGATTACTCAGATTTCTCTCTGGTTTGCAGTCGATGCAAATCCCTACATTGTTCCTCATGGCGTGAGCATAGGCACCAACTTGACTGCAAGCGTGGTGCGTGTAAATAATAACTCAAATCATGTTCAAGTTACCGCAACCTCGCCTTCTGCTGAGGCATTTAAGAACGTAGCACCGGGCGACTGGCTTGTCCTCTCTGACCAGAATACGAATCTGCCCAACTCTCTCAGAAACTCGTGGCGTGTTGTTGATGTTACCAAAGATGGTAGCAACCTACTGAACGAAATCGTCATCGAGAAGCCTCAAATGAAGGCAGCTCGCATTGGTGGTGCTGCAGCTGCATTTAGCTCTGGTACCCTCATCCTGGTGACTGGCGGATATACGTCTACCACTGTGACCCCTGCAAGCCTCCAGTACGGTAATACAATTACCAACGAGTGCGAAATCTACAATCCTACCACTGGCGTATGGACCACCACTGGCCCGATGATTACGGCTCGTGCCCACCACACGCTGTCTATCCTTCCCGATGGTAGGCTGATTGCTGTTGGCGGTTATGGCACCAGCGGCGCAGTTCTGGCCAGCACGGAAATCTTTGACCCCAACACCAACCTGTGGACAGCAGGACCAAACCTAGCTATTGCCCGTGCAGAGCACACTGCAACTGTCCTGGTCTCCAATCGCGTTCTGATTGCAGGTGGCGTGAGCGTGACGGGTACAACTGCAACCGCTACGGCAGTTGAGTACAACCAGGGTACAAATACGTTCATTAATCCAAGCACGATGGGAACTGCACGAGCCGCCCATGGAGCTTGTGTTATTCTCGCTGGTGGAGAAGCAGATAAAGTCTTCTTCACTGGTGGACGAAACTCCACATTGACGGGCGACCTTACGTCTACCGAAATGTACGACCCTGGCGCTTTTACTTGGACAGCAAGGGCTGCACTTACCAATGCCATGTCCTACCATGGCGCTACGGCTTCTTCGAGCGACAAGGTTCTCGTTGTTAAAGGTACGCAGTGGCAAGAGTACTCAGCAACTGGAAACAGCTGGGGAGCACTAGCAACCGTTGAGGCAAACTGGAAATTCAACGATAACAAGCGACAGTCTCTTGTCAGGTACTCTGATACCCAAATTATTGCATACGGTGGCTTCTTTGATGACCCACTGCCCTGGCAGAAGCGCATTCGCCACAAGATTTTCAACAACAGTAATACGCCTCCGTGGTCTACCCTGGCTGACTCCAACTACACGCAAGCAAATGACCGTTCGTCGCTCATGAGTGTTGTTATTGGAACCCGCGTTTGGTTTGGCGGTGGATTGGCCCACAATAGGGACGTATATACTCCAGTTGCTACCGGTGAGTTTTGGAATAGCAGCGGATCTGTCTGGACTGCACCAGACGATGCAACTGCATTGAACGGGCTCCCTCTGCCCAATAAGGGTATTGCTTTCGTCCGTATGACGAACGACATTCACCGCGTCACTATCCCTGCAGCATCTGGCTACTCGGCTCCTGCATACGTTGATTTGCTTGAGTCTGGGCTCGACGGTATCACTGCATCTGTCTACAAAACGACAAAAATCCGCATTGAGACAAACAGCTACGACACTGGGCGTGACATCTCTCTTGTTGCTTCTACTGACTCGTCGTTCCCACTCGCTATCGAGACGCAAGACAGTCTGACTGGCCATCTGGCCTCTGTCGAATCTGCTCTTGGTATTGGTACGCCTCATGACTTCACCGTGTTTGAGGTTGCTGGTAAAGCAGATACCTCCCACACGCCTGACACTGCACAGACCTACCACTTCCCTTACACTCCATCTAACTCTTTCTCGCTTCCTCCTTCCACATCCATCGTAAGTGGCCTGCGCCGTGTCTCTGCAGGCCTCGTCCCTGACTATTGGCAGTACACCTGGACGGCTGGAAACGAGCTTCGTACCAACCAGTACGGAAATACAAAGTCGAAGGCAGTCACGGTTGGCGCGCAGAGTGCAATCACTGACCGACTTATTGTTGGCGTACGTGATGACATTCCACAGCCTCTGGCACCTCTAGCGTCTGTGGTGTTTGCTCATCCGTTTGCTATCTCGCCTCGTGACAATCTGTCCGTACTGGTAAATGGTGACAACGAGCAAGGTCGCTTCCCCATCAACATGTGGCGTCGTCTCAAGCCCGCAAATTCTGTTTACGGTGCATCTGTTGAAATGGCAGACTACGACGCAGGCGACGTACCTCTCATCACCACGTTTGGACAAACGTACGACTTCGACGATTTTGCAGTCTATATGAAGGCTCGTGCCAAGTCGCACACTGCAGATGCAAATATGTCTGCACTGTGGCGTTTCTATCGTCATGGACCTGAAGGCAACCTCGTATCTGTCCGTTACCTGTACCCGGACGGTCCAGAAGCCGAAATCGACGTGTCTTCTGAGCAGGTGCAAGCCTCTCCGCTTACGTCATTTAGCGATGGTACTGCGCGGGCATTTGCTAACGTTATTCTCGGCAGCGGTGAGGCAAAAGACGGCTCTTCTATCGAGACCACCTCGAAGCTGACGGTTGCTCGCTGCAATGAGACCACTGGCGTATGGGATGTCTACGTGATTGCAGGCTTCGATGTTGTTTATGCATCTCGCCCAACAGCAGGTGGCTCAACCATTATCCGCATCCAGGTGCCTAACAACGGTGTTGTTGCACAAGGTCCGCAAGCAAGCGGCTTGCAAGTTAATGACGTTGTGTGGTTTGAGGCTGCCAACCCCTCACCCACCACTTTATTCAGCGGCTCGTTTACCATCAGTGCTGCTGGAGCATTTAACGCCGGTACAGGTCAACAAGACATTGGCATTCCTGCTGGCGCTCTTGACGACGGAACTACGGCAATTGACCCACCTGTAAGTACAGCTTGGGGTACTTTGTCAAATGACTCCACAACCGAAACGTCGTTTGATGACACGGTTGTTGTGGATGACCTCTGCCGCCTCAAGGGCTCGCAGTTCCCCAGCGATTACGTCGATACGACCATGCGAATTGCCGCAAGAGGCAAACAGTACCTACGCTGTAGAGCGTACAGCACGTACGGCATTGATAACACTCCATCGGCTCCTTGGTATACGATGACCAACCCCACGAACGACATCAGCCTCTTTGGTGGGCCTACCGCAAATACTACGGCTGTTGTTGCTGCAGTAAATGCCCTGCATGGCGACGGTCTCAAGTCTGCAGTGTCTGGTACTGTCATTGGTACCGGTACCGGCATCATTAATCGGGCAACCTGGGACGAGCTGGATAACATCTTGGGTCGCTACGACCTCACAGACGGCATCAATTACGTGCAACGTACGATTGACCCCGTTTTGTTGGTTGACCACACGGAATTTCTGTTCAAAGACCCAGTTTCAGCTGGCCTCTTGACTGACTCCGACTGGTTGAATGAAGACGTTCGCATTGTACCGGTTACTGTAAAAAACGTGTCCGACTGGCTGGCAACTCCAGCTGTGTCTGGCCTGTCAACCTTCGCTGAAATCACTGACTCAGACGACGGCAGGCGCGTCCAGATTGCTGCAGGCCTCGGTTCTGAAGGCTCAGTCGAAGTACAGGGCGGTGGAGCAAATGCAGCCACTGCCGCTATCTACGGCTCTCCCACGTTTATCTACAGGGGTGGCGGTGGAGTCAGCTCTTTCTACAGCACGATTAAACGAGGCGAGTCTGACGCTTTTGTTGGTGGTCGCTGGTGTGTCGTAAATAACAGTACGCCCGTACTGAAGTCACCTGCATTTATCAACTTCTTGGCATCTGCCACAGTCAGTGCAACTGGCGTGTGGACCACGAGCGGGCCTGCATCTTCACCCTTCACGTTGGTACACAATATCGACGAGACAAGGGCAGAGTTTGAGAAAGTTGGCAACTTCGTTGCAGTGAGAATCCCGCGCAATGCCAATACGAGCGTACCTAGCTCTGCAGAAGAGAATGGGTATCTGTACTTGTATACGTCTACGCTCAATCGCTCTGACCTGCCCCACACATCTTCTCCTAACAAGGGACTTTACCGAATTGTGCGCGTTAGCTCAAACCTCTCTGAAGTGACCATCTGGATTGAGAATCCAAATGCCATTGAAGAGAAATCTGTCTGCAAGCTCAAGGTAGTGTCCGAAAACTCTACCATTCCTGGCGACGTTTGGCAGGTTTCTAACGATCTGTTCGGTACTGGCAACAAGGGCTCTTGGACTGTGACTGAGGTTGGTACTTCAACTCCTGGTGGCGAAATGTTCGTCAGCGGTACGCAGACATTTACTGTTGATGTTTCACAGCGTCCTCCTGAAGTCGTTAGTGTACCTGTGGGCTTCGGGGAAACGACATTTAACCAGTTTAAACTCCGAGAGGGTGTACCTGCCCGTTACTTCAAGAAGGTTGTTTGTGTGATGCCGTCTTCTGATGACCCAGAATACGCGCACATTCAGTTTAGTAACTCAAGCGGTAGCCAGAATTTCTCTGCAGCTGCAGGGTCAATTATTACTGCGCTCGACAAGCTAAACTTCCCGCTTGGCACCAAGTCTGGTTCTGACGGCTACAAGTACAACACTGGCCTTGTGGGTGAGGCAAATCGAGTCATCTACGGAGACCAGGACGGCAATCGCTACAGTGGATATGCTGCAAGCGGTGCTCGAATCTCTATCACAGGTCCACTCGTCAAGCGTACTAAAGTGGCTCTCAGCATCCGTGCAGCCAACGGTCTGCCCACCAGGAACATTGCAAGTCAGGTGAAGTCTGCAGTTGCCTCTGTTGTCAATAAATCGCCTGCAGGTATCAACCTTGCAATTAGCGACATAATTGGTGCAGTTAGGATGGTTTCTGGTGTAGGTGCTGTGTCGATTGTTTCGCCTTCTTACTCGTCATCCTCTGACGTAATCAAGGTCAGCGGCATGGAGAAGTTATTGATTATCGACATTGAAAAGGACGTGTTGGTTACCTTCGTGTAAGCCAGCGTAACAATCTTCATTACGGGTAAAAGATGCTAATTGCAAGAAAAGATAAAACGGTTACCATTCCGGTAATTCTGTTGAATGTCCTCAACAATCCGGTCACTGGCATGACTATTGCCAACCTGAACGACACCACGGGTGCAAATAGAATTGGAATTGTAAAGGCTGATGGCGTCTGTGCCAGTCTTACACTGACTGGCAGTACGTGGACTGAAATTGACGCAATCAGGGCTCCTGGCCTTTATCACGTTGACCTCGCTGGCGCAGACACAAACCAGATTGGTTCGCTCGTACTGATTGTCAGGGCAAGTGCCGGTGAGTTTAGGACTTCATATGCATCTATCAGTGTCGAAGAATATCACTTGGCGTCATTAATTGCTAAAAATAGCTGGAAAATTCATACCACGGGTCCAGATGCGAATAAGTTGGTGATTTATGACGATGACGCACCCGTGCCTGGTACGGTGCTGATGAAGTTCAACCTTAAAGACAACGTTGATGCACCGTCTACCAGCTCCGTCTTTGAAAGACAGAAGGTGTAACTATGGCTTGGACACTTTCACATTCGTACGGTATAGAAGCTCACGCTGGCAGTTTGATTAACATCATCAAGACTCAGCTACTTGCTATAGGGTGGATACACCACTCGTCAGGAGACGGTAATTCGTCTTTTGTTACCGGCCCCACACCAGATGTGTTCGATGGCAATAATGATAGATCTTGGATTTGCCTCCAACAGCCTTCAGGTGGAACAGCCCCGTACTCTGGAACAAGACAAATAGTACTACAGAGAGGAAATGGAGGAAGTACAACCGATGCTAGAGTTGTGTACTCTCCAGGTGGTACAGCTGATAATAGTTACAGCGCTAACGTTGTCCCAACTTTCTCAGACGAAAGAATTGTACAAGGTGGTGGGACTCCAGCATCTCCTACATTTACATCAATGATTCATTACGGTAGTAATAACGCTGTTCACGTTTTGGTAGGTGGTGCTGCGGAAAATTTCGCATGGGTTTGTCTTTCAACTACAGCGGTTAACGCAGAACCTTCTGTATTTGGATTTGATGCCTGCCTTGGTCGTAATCCCTCAGACACTGACCCTTTTGTTTTTCTTGGATACGGGGGGGGCGGATTTTCTTATTGGGACCCTAGCCATGAAACACATGGCTTTCATAGGCAGTTTGCCAACTTCCCTAGCGGTTTTCAACTTGTAAGTCTCTACGGAGTTTTTCCGCAAAACAACTCCCAATCCCAACTGAGTGGAAATGCGTTTGACAGCAATAAGGACATTGCTTACAGACCGACGTGGATGCGACACAACACAGGTGGAGGCTACAAAGGTAAGTCAATTCTTTTCAGAGTAAATCATAACACTACTAGAACACCTGGGACACAATACAACGTATTGACGACTGGAGACAGAATTGAACTGGCCACTGGTCCTTCTGCTTCAATCGTTTTGGCGCACTGGGATAATGGAGCTTACTACTAATGGCATGGTCGCTAACACATCGAAATACAGCTAAGCACGACAGACACATTCTGTACCACTTGAAGGAAGCCCTCAAGGCGTCGCCAACAAATTGGACGGTCGTTGCATCTGGTGATGGGCTTTCTACGGTTAGCGTTGGCAGCGATGTAATTACACATGAAAACGCTGGAGCTGGTGGCTTTGGTAATGCAAATGCTTGGATTTGCCTCCAACAGCCTTCAGGTGGAACAGCCCCGTATTCTGGAACCAGAAAAATAGTTTTTCAGGCTTTAAACAACGGATTTAATGCTCAGGCCAGGATAGCGTACTCTTCTGTTAGCGGTACGGTTGACACCAGCGCATGTACCGCAACACAGTGTCCAACTTTTGCAAACGAGCGTATCGTTGTTGGTGGAGGTACACCAGCATCTCCAACATATGGACCTATTAGTGATGACGGTAACCCTAATAGTAACTGGCACATCCTTGCTGGTGGTCCAAGCGAAAACTTTTCATGGCTGTGCTTTGCTGCTAACGCATCTGGCGATTTTTTGCTTGGAATGGATGCCTGCCGCAATCCCAATGCGTCCGATACGGACCCATTTATTTTTCTTAATTACTCATCCGACTTAGCGGGCCGACTTTTAATTTCAAGTGAAAACACCTACGGAGGTTTGGGAGAGTATCCAGCAGGTTTCCTACGGACTTCTCTATACAATACCGACCTCCCTGACCTTAATGCTGTAGGAAATAGCTTTGATAGCAACAAAGATCAGTTATTCACACCTTACTGGATGAGGACTAGAACAGATGGCGGGTCAGGAGGCTACAAAGGCAAGTCAACTCTTTTTAGATCGAACTACAACGCCGCAAGCAGGATAAAGGGAGACCTTTTTTCTGTGTCCGCTACAGGGGATAGAGCAGCTATCGTTAATAACCCTTCCGCTGTTTATACCCTAGTGACTGCACACTGGGATAATACGGTAGTGTTGTAATTATGGATATGTACGAAATACCGGACGACAGTGACGACATTGAGTTTGCCAGCGCAAACAAAGAAATGTTTGAGATAAATCTCACCATCCAAGAGACCATCGTATTGCCATACCCTCAAAAAATAAACACAGGGCAGGACATTCCTTAAATGCCAACCTACGATGCAATGGAGATACCTGACGACGCAGATGACGTTGAGTTCAACGATGCGTCCACAGCAGCCATGGAAATCGACGAGTTTGTAGAATATACCGTCTCGGAACTTGTGTATCCCCAAAAGTTCAATCGTGGGCAGGACATACCGTAACGCTACAAAAGACGCAATCTTTGAAGGCACATGTCTTTAATTATTACATCTGGATACACTGGGTCTACCCAATTAATCCCAACGTCCGGTTACGGCATATCCGATAATTCTATTAAATACTTTCTGCTTGACTCGGCAGAACTGCCCAGCCCAAACGTCCTTAGAGCCCGCTTTTCGAGAAAGCCAAACACCTCGGGCATCAACATTGTGAAGGGCAACTTCGTTGCCAACTGGACGCTGGTTAATTCAGATAACGTCAATATTCCCATCCAGGTTGCGTCCGTATTTATTGGCGACGATGAGGTAATTGACCTCACCCTGTTCTCCGATCTTCTTCCAGGCTCTTACACGCTCACCGTAGCCGCTACGGTGCAGTCTGCAGACCTTCCAATTGGCTTCACGCTTGCAAATACGTCTGTGCCATTTGAGCTTACTGAAGTCCAAGATGACCCCATCTCTCACTTTGCGCAGGCAACTACTTCGTTTACCGCAGGTTCCGAGCTTGCTGCTCTGGCATCGTCAGACAACTCTGATGAAGACTTCCAGGTTTGCTTCGACAGTGTAAATAAGCTGTTTAATCCAGCCTATAGAGGCAAGGATGGCTGGAAGCAACTCATTGCAGCAATTGCGAAGGGTGACTGTAATGTCAGCACTCAGGCAAAAAACACCTACGACCAGTTCTTCACATCCAGTGCAAGCGGCAGGCATCTGACGACCAGAGGGCACGACTATATGGTTCCTCGGCCTGCCAATACTGGTATGCACGATGAGCCGTATCGAGACCTGATTATCTCAACGTCTGCAGAAAAGCTGACGCAGATTTCGCTGCTTCGTGCTTTGAGTGTATTTTATGGTCTGGATGCTACTCATGCCTTTGCAGAGACTGAAAACCAAGAGCCTTATGCCATTGATGACGGGCAGAAGCTCAATTTTTTGGTTGACGAGCATATTCATGTTGAAGTTGTATTCAATAGGCAAGACTTCCAAATCATTCGACGTGCAAAGGCAGTTGAGGTTGCAGCTGTAATCAACCGTGCAATTGAACTGTATGGGGCAAACGCCTTTGCAGTCTCCCAAAACGACACAGTTACCGGTGGCACAACCGTTAAGATTTACTCAGGTACACTTGGCCTGGGCTCAGTCATCAAGGTTGTTGGAGGCACTGCTCAAAACGCACTCCAATTCCCAGCAAATCGGTTTCCTGCTCAAAATCCCATGCCTGCTCTTCCTTCTTGGCAAGTCATGAAAATTGGATCCGACAAGGTTAGGATGGTCACCAGCTCGTCTTTCTTCAATGTCGGGGAAGTACAGGTCGGTGACTACGTTGTTGTAAATGGCCTTGAGTTCAACGCTGCAAATCGCGGCGCGTTCCAAATTAAGGACGTATATTTCTCCAACTCGGTCAAGTACATCGAGTTCGACAATGAGGCCGGTGTTAACCAAGCTATAGTCAATCAGATCGACTATAAGTCTGTGAACATCTTCGAGCAAAAGAAGTTGACGCCATACGATTACCATCGGTACGTTACCGTATCGCAGATGGCTGGCATCAGTAAGGTTTCAATTCCAGTCACCACTGCAATCGTAGCTCGTGAAAAATATGAAGCTGCATATCTCAATAGCAATGCAGCAATTCCATTCTCTTCACTGACCAGGAATCCAGACGGCACGACCACGATTATTCCATCGCTCCCACTTCCAGCCGGGGTCAAGGTTGGCAGCGTGTTTACGGTTGACTCTTTTGTTCCTCAGGTCACGCTTCCACCGGCTGGAAGTGCCGGTGGTGGAACTTATTCTTCGTACAATGAGGCAAGCGGCAAGGGGTATGACTCTTCCGTGAGTCGGCTGTCACTTTTTGGATACGGCTACCATGGCATGGAAGCCACTATTGGAAAAGATGGAGATAAGGCTGTGTGGCTTGTCGGTGGCAATACTGCACCATCAGGCGGTGCCAGGACGCCGAAAAACACAATAGAGATTTTTGAGGTGTGGAAAGAGACCGTAACCACAGACCTCGAAAAAACTCACCACTACAAGCTGTTCAAAAACAACGTTGCAGCGCCCCTCCCGTCTCAACACAACATGGGAGCTTCCCTGGCATTCAGAATCGGCGCACCACTTATGCCTATTATTGCAGGTGGGTATACGCAGACTCCATGGAGCGGTATTTCTGCAAGCCCGACGCTCTCAAATGTTATTACACAGGCTACCAGGAAGAAGCCTCGTCAGACCGTTCTGGTTCTATCGCAGCTTACCACCACACCTCCCCTTCCGTACATTCCTGCAGCTGTTCCTATTTGGTTTACTACCAATCCTTCAGTTGGCCATACGTTGACTGTGAGTCGTATCGGTGTGGCGAGAAACTACACATTCGGTCCAGGCGGTGGTCAAGTCCCTATCGGAGCAACTGTCTTTGACACTTTGACTAACTTGACTGCTGCTATAAATGCAGACGGCCTTGCGACATTTGGAGCCGTCCAGGAATTTAACTTTCAAGTAGGTGAGTTCCCTGTAGCAAATGCCATTGTGATTATAGAAGATGCTTTGACTCCATATCCTAGCATAGGTCTTCGCGTGCATGGGAGCGGTGGATTTACATCCATCTGCAGCACGGTTGATTATTACGGATTGCCTGACTACAGGGACGGTGTTGGAATTAGCCTCCCAGCTACCGACCCACTCCATACGATGGCCGGTTTCAGTGCTGGTGGCGTGTCGGATAAAGACGTGCATGAGGTACTTGGCGGTATTGGGAATGTTTTTAGACAGTGGGACAGTTCTACCTCAAGCTGGCTTTCCAACATCAACTGGGTTACAACTTCTACGACTGGTAACTTGGCGACACCCGTTGCAGAGGCAACGTCCCTATTCTTTAATGACACGACCCTCACACCATTGCACGTTGTTACGGGTGGAATAACCATCCAAAACAAAGCCACTACGCTCATTCAAGGTAGCATCACTCCAACCAATATGAAGGTAGCTCGCTGTCATCATTCTGTCGTTAAATTGAATGCTACAGATGCCCTCATCATTGGAGGTAGACAACCAGCAAAGGACGACGCCAGGGCTACGCAGGGCTACTCCAATTGGAATTTTGAAGATGCGTTTGGTGCTGTACAGTATGCTGGCCCTGTGAACGTCACTGTTGGCACCAGTAATCGTGTTGCTGGTAAGATTGGGTATGGTGTTGCACTATCTGGTCTGACAAAACCTATTTCTATTGGTGGTGCTGGACAGACTGCACTTAATACCCAACTTCTTGGCCAGTATACCATCTCTGGATGGATGACAAACAGCAGTGGCTGCGTGTTTCATAATGGTGTTCCGGGTACAAGTGGAGCACAGGCAGATAATACGTTAATCTCGTTTGGTATTTTATCAAGTGGTAGGTTCTACGTCGGTTGGAGACATTATACTGGTTCTGGTTTTGTTAATATCGTAAAAGAGACAACTGCAACTGCAGCGTCATTAATGCCGATAAGTAGTTTGCTGAAATACTACCACTTCGCAATTACAAAAACGATACCAATCGCAACACCCACCCTTTCGCAATTTAGCCTGTATATAAACGGAGCCTTGGTACAAGCCTGGGATGCTGACCTCTCTCCAAATGAGGGAGCTAACTCAAGGTGGGCGTTTGGCGAGCAAGAGGACAATATTGATGTAACTATTGGTGGATACGGTGACAACATCGACAGCATCGGTATTACATCGACGATTCTGACCGACACTCAAATCATGGCGCAATACCTTGACGAGGTTGGCGTCATGTATGACGAAGTGTTCCCATATAACAGTTCTGTAGGCTCTGTTCTTAGTAGCTGCGAAGTACTCACCACAAGTACGGGGTACAGCACGGGTTCGATGACTACCGGAAGATTCGCTTGCGGTGCAATCAAGTTGCCTGACGGGCGTGTACTGGTTGCCGGTGGTGTTGGATTTAATCCTACTACAGAGCTGGCAAAGGCGGCATTGCCTCAAAGAAGCTGTGAACTGAAGTCTGCAGAAATCTGGAGCCCTGAGCTTGGTTATTGGGCACCGATTGCTGACATGCTTGAGCCTCATTCATACTGCTCGATGGGGCTCAGTGCTGACGGCAAGAAGGTTTACATCATGGGCGGATTCAGTTCGCGCAAGGTGGAGTACCTCGACCTCAGGACCATGCAGTGGTCAATTAGCAGAGGTAGCTACGACTGGGAGGCGAATCCATACCTTAAAGAAAGGACATTCTCTGGAGGTGCTGTACTTGGTGACACCATCGTGCTTGCAGGCGGTGCATACATCAACACGGATGGCAATTACCAGACTGAGGAGAGGCAGTTCTCAATGTCTCTGGCCAGCGAATTTATCACTGGCGGCGGTCTCAACAAGGAACACGTTGTCACTGCATTGAATGGAAACAATATTACATTCAAGACGCCAAACCACCCATTCTGGACAACCACTGCAGTTGCTGGTGGTACGGTTACATTTGCCATAGCTGCAACTGGAGAGAATGCAGGTCCATTTATCTACGACCCCAAGGGTATCACCATAACCGATAAGTCTGCAACCATCAATCAGCGTCTTGAGGTTGGGCACCAATACTCTCTCATTGATGTTGGGGCAAACCAAGCAACCAACTTCCCCAAAGAGGCAGGCGGTTGGGTTACCTTTAATTTTGGCTACAAGAACCAGACACCTCCAATTAAGTACCTTGGGAAGATTTCAAACTCCACAATCATCATCGACGCAAAGTACGTCTTCAAAGAGCTTGTTGAGGTTGGCGACAACATTCGCTTTGTAGACAAGAATGCATTCAATCCAGACGACTCTTCAGAGATTGGCGCATTCTGGCTTACCGCATCTTCGTCTGGTCGCGTGTCGGCAGTACAGACCTTGAACTCAATCTCTGCCTTCGGTATCCCTCTTGCCATCACGGTCAGATACCCAGGTGATAGAGGCCTCGGTGGGCAAGGAAGGCCTGTCAGAGGTTCCTACAAACTTAGTGACATTGTAAGCATATTTGCCAATGACGATGTAGACGCCGAAATGGAAGCAGCACGCAATGAGTAGATTGTTAACCGGGGCACAGACTGTTGCTCACATAAATAACAAGCCTTACGCAATGGCAAGTTTCGATTGGAGCGTGTCTTACCAGCGTAGGGAAGCTCACTGTGTTGACTGGCTTGGTCCTGTTGAATTAATCCCAGGAAGTCAGACTGTTCATGGCACGATGATAATTTACCGCCTTCGTGGTGATGGCGGTATTGAGTCTGCAGGAATTGCAGGAACACAGATGGATTCCTCCGTGGAAAAGTATTTTTCCATTCTGGTGACAGACAGAATAGGTGGTGCCACCTTATTCCAAGCGGACAGGTGCTCTGTTGATAGCCAGTCTTGGAAGATTGGAAGAGGCTATGTCATGGGTACTGTTTCATTTACCTGCATTAACTGGAACAACGAAACGCCTGACTCAACCAATAGGCTCGGTCAGGACCGAAACACTCCAAACCCCTAACCTAATCTTGTAATAAAATGGCTTCAGAACGTCAGCAAAATTTCCAAGGTCAGCAACGAGTCGATGTGCCCCACCTGAGGGCCATAGAATCGGGTGTGGCAAACGACTTCGATACCCTTGCCGGTATCATGATGACTGGCAAGATTCCAATCATCGTCACTGGCTTCGAGCTTGTGACTGCAGGTATTATCAGTTCTGCAGCTGACACCATCCAACTTAATACGGCTGGCAGCTCTCTGATACACTATTGGGCAACTGAGTCTGGCTCTGCGCTCAAAATCCCAGACAACCGGGCAGTTGAGGTTCTTAGCTCCACCAATCCCCGTGTCTCTGGCGGCTTTACCCCCAATGCAACCAATTATATCGGTATTGACCTCAGGCGCACGGCTGACGACTCAACGTCAGATGTCGTCCAATTCCTCAACCCAGATACCAACGGAGAAATTGCCGCCGAATTACCTCTAGCCAGGACGTTGGATTATGTGATTATTATCTCGACGGCAGATTTTTCGTCCACCCCGAATGTCTGCCCTGTTGCAAAGGTAGTCACCAATGCATCAAACGTCGTTACGAGCTACGAGGACGCACGAAACTTGTTCTTCCGTCTCGGTAGGGGCGGAAGTCAGCCATCTGCCATAAGCCCGTTTACGTGGCCTGGAGGGCGTTCCGAAGCATCTACCTTGCTTGCCTCTATTGCCGGTGACAGGAGCATTTATTCGCTTAAAGAGTGGATGAATGCTGCAATGACCCGTATCTGGGAAATTGGTGGTGGTGAGTACTGGTACAGCCCAAACGCAGACAGAAACATCTTTTTTGGTAATAAAGGTCCAGTGCTTTCCGGTGGTGACCACTACGAGTTTGCACTCGGTCACCTGCATTGGAGAGGTGCATTCTTCTCGTTTGATAACTCAACCGGTGCAATCAACGAAATTGCAGACCAGTTGACCGATGCTCCAGGATTGACTGACCTACTTGAGGGTGATTGTCTTTTCGTTGACCTGGACAGAACACAAGATAAGACCGGTGTCAACGCACTTGTGGCACAGAAGGCCCCTTTGGCTACCGTGGGCGCTTCTACCCGACCTGGACAGAGGTGGGTATTCGCAATGCGAACGTCGGCAGGTGTTGTTGTCCGTGGCAGGCCTTTCCCTGTTGGCTACTCTCTCAGTCCGAATGCCACTAGCGCAGTCGCTGGTGTCGTCAGATTGTCTGCACAGCCTAACCCAGCTTTAGGTGGTTCGTTTGCAGTTACTCTCGGCAATCTATCTACAGGCGTCGCAACAGCTGGTGGTGTGTCTCACAATGCCGACATGGTAAGTGCTACAAACGTACCAGCTGGCAACGTTTTTGTTGGTCGTGGCGAAGCCGCTGGCGACCACAACGTCTTGGTGACCACCACCACTGCCACCTACCAAACAATCATCTCTGGTGAAGGTGAAGTACCTGTTCCGGTTGCCACAATCCAGAACACCGCTGTCAATCACAATGTGGAACCTTACTCAAAAATCCTCAATATTCGTAGCTTCGGTGGAACGGATATTGAGACCGCATTATACGTAGAAGGTATCGGTGCTATAGGTCTGCGTAATGTTGCCGGAAACAACAATCCATTCCCACCGGCGGACATCAGCTCCACTAATGATGTCAGGGCAAAAATTTTCATGAGGCATAATGGTGTGGCATCTCCCAATCGTAGGGACCAGTGCTGCATCATTTGGTATGACGGGACAATAACTGTAATGTTTGAAGGACCACTTTACTAATGGCTAATAATTTCAATCTCACGTCTGACTGGATTTTTGGTGGCAGTACCGTAAACGCAGCGCCACCGGATAGCAGCCTCACTACCAACCAGTACTATAAAAATTTGACGCTAAACAACGTAACCATTGACACCAACGGTTTTAAGATTTGTTGTAGCGAAAGACTCGTTATGACAAACTCTATTATCCAGAGTGCAGGTGCCCCTGCTGTAGACGATTCTGGAGGGTATTCCCCAATGCTACAGGAGAGCCCGTACGGTGCAGGTATGTCTGGTGCTTTTGGCAATTCTGGGCCTGGTGCGGCAGATGGTAATCCCACAATTAACACTGCCTATAACGCTCTAGGTGGTAGTGGTGGTGATGGGGGCGACGCCGGTCCCAATTTCGGCAGTCTTGGAACATTCTGCTCTATCGCCAACCCATCGTGGCAAGATATATTTAATCTGATTGGTGGTGGTCAGTATTCGTCGGAGGACAATGGGTGGTATCCGTTTCGAGCCGGTGGTGGTGGTGGTGCTGGTGCCAAAGATGCGACTTCTGAGTCATCTGGTGGTGGCGGCTCGGGTGGTGGTGTTGTTTTTATAGCTGCACCAATTATCGAGATGCATCAAACCACATATTGCACCATAAATGCTACAGGTGGAGCTGGAGGTGTCGCCAGCGGCCCCGGCGATGCCGGTGGCGGTGGCGGTGGTGGTGGCGGTATCGTTATTTTGGTTTACCACCAGTTAATCAATCCCGACGCTGCCTTGATTATTGCCAATGGGGGTAACGGAGGCAGTGGCGTCGGTGCTGGCGTTGGTGGCACCGGTGGCGCTGGCGGCAGAGTCATCCTATGTGACCTCACGTCTGGAAAAATTACATCAACAGTTAGCTTTGACGGAGCAGATGGATAAAATGAAGCTCGTAATTCAAAACGCAAAGAAATGTCAAGACCTCTATAGCACCCTGCCTCCAGAAATTAAGCAGGCCTTGTCTCGGATTGACCATCGAAAACTCTACTTCCCGTTTTTCGCCAAGCTGGTGAAAACCATCCAAATCGTTCACGCGAAGGGGAAGTCATTTTGGGTTACCCAGGGTATGCGGACTGTCGAAGAGCAGAATGCACTCTACGCGCAGGGGCGCACCAAGCCAGGTGGCATCGTGACCAAGGTAATTGGCGGTCACAGCTGTCACAACTACGGTATTGCTGCAGATGCCGTTTACGACAAGTCGAAAGAGCCCGGCCTCCAGCCTAGCTGGCAAAAAGAGGATTTAATCCACTTTGCTGACGCTGCCCTTGAAACGGGCCTGGACGCTGGATTTTACTGGAAAAACTTCTTTGATGGGCCACACGTCCAGCTGGACATCAGGAAGTATGGTATCACCGCAAGAAACCAACTTTTGACCACCTACAAGCAGACAGGCCAGAGTGGCGTTATTGCCTTCCTAGACCAATACAACTGGACATAATCTTTAGGTTACCAAAATGTCAATTATCATCGCACCGGTATCAATCGCAGTTACTTCGGCAACTATCTCTGGCGTCCTTACGGTTTCGGCCACAACTGACATCTGGCCAGGGCAGAATGGCTGGCTCTCAAAGTCTGGTGAAACGTCGCTCCGTATTCAGGTCGTTGAGATTCTTTCCAGTACTACCTTCCGCGCAAAGGTAATTGCCGGTACGAATGAAGGTAACTTTGGTAGGGCTCGACCGAATGCAACCGGTGCCGCATCTCCTGCAGCTGTTCCTGGTAACCAGTTTTCAGATTTGAGTGCTTTCACTGGTGGCGCAAACTTCAACGCTGAATCCCAGGTTGTTGCTACGAACCCAGTCAACGGTGGCAAGATTCCTAACGCATAGGGGCTACCCCTTCATGGGGTCTCTTGTGTTTTTGTTGAATTTTATTCGACTTTTTGGGTCGAATGTAGCCACTAGCTTGGGTAGCGAAATGTCTTCGTCGATTACCAGTACCTCGCCAACGATGTCTTCGTGCTGGTTATCCTCGCCAACGATTTCTTCGTCGTGCTGGTTCACTTAGGAGTTCTCTTACTTCGCGTCTTGCTGCTACGCAACCAAAGGTATTGATAGTCTGGGTCTTTGCCATTGGCGTAGCCTTGTTCCCACCAAGTTTCGTCCTTTTTCTTTATTAACGCCAGGAATAGGTTGCCACGCACCTTCGCGACGTTCTTTGTACAGAATTTAAGACCTTCTGGCGGTGACGGTTGGTCTGATTGGAAGGTATATTGGAAGTTATCTTCCTTCTTCTCTGGCTTCTTCTCGGCATTCTTTTTAGTCTTCTTACGAAGAAAAACATACTCGTAGGTCCCA
>Ga0172366_10000921_pt1 | contig 22385 bp, 19 predicted proteins | sample LakKivSesite69cm_FD_114533 | JGI IMG/M metagenome (GOLD analysis project Ga0172366, IMG submission 114533) | Sediment microbial communities from Lake Kivu, Rwanda - Sediment site 69cm | ecosystem: Environmental > Aquatic > Freshwater > Lake > Sediment | place: Rwanda: Western Province, Lake...
AGCGGATAGCTGGGGCAAGTTACAAGGCAGATTGCTCGATCTGCAGCATCAAGGTGCAAGCGAAGGCTTAAAAGATGGAAAAATGAGAGGAGGCTGATCATCATTCGGACTTAAAACGAGCCGGTAAGTTGGAAAATTTCGCAAGCGATATATCTTAATCGATTTCGCGCAATTCTATTATTTCCGACACGGGTTTATTGCCGTGCTTCATTGAGGAATACTGACTCACAGAACCATATTGACACATAATGAAGGTCAACATCCAATACGGGAAAGCGGGCCTCGATATCACGATTCCGGACGATCTTGATGTAACGATCGCGAAGCTGGATCCCCAAAAACCGCTCAAAAACTTGAAAAACGTCGTTGCGGCCGCTATTGACCATCCCATCAAGGGACCATCCATCACGAGCATTATTCAAGATCTTTCCAAGCGGCGGAAGCGGCCGGCAGATGCAACGGCTTGCATCGTGGTTTCAGACCACACGCGCCCCGTGCCGTCGAGGGATATCCTCCCCCCTTTGCTCGATCGAATCGAGGCCGCGGGTATCCAGCGTAGCCACATCACGATCCTCGTCGCCACGGGTCTCCACCGTGGTTCCACGGCCGAGGAGCTGGAGCTTATGCTTGGCAAGGATATCGTTGCATCCTATAATATCGTTAATCACGACTCGAAAGATAAAACAATACTCGTGAGCTGTGGGACATCGAGCCGCGGGACGCCCGTCTGGATCAACAAGATTTACGTAGACGCAGATCTCAAGATTCTCACGGGCTACGTCGACCCGCACTTTTTCGCGGGTTTCGCAGGCGGTCGCAAGGCAATCGTGCCAGGTATCGCCGGCGACGCCACGGTCATGGAGAACCATTCCGCGGCGCACATCGATCACCCCAGCGCCCGGTTCGCCGTGCTGGCAGGAAACCCCATCCACGAGGACGCGCTCGAAATTGCAAGGCAAGTAGGTGCGGATTTCATCGTTAACGTATGCCTAGACGATCAACACCGCATCGTCAAGGTCGCCGCGGGGGGCCTGGAGGCCGCCCATAACGACCTCGTGCAGTTCATGAGGAAAACGATCATCGCGAACTTCGATCATTACTTCGACATCGTCATCGTGAACAACGGCGGATATCCTCTCGATTTGAACTTGTACCAGGCAGTAAAAAGCATAGTCCTGGGCGAGTTGGCCGTGAAGGAGGGCGGCACGATCATCTCGGCCAACGAGATGCGGGACGGTTTCGGTTCTGACGAGTTCAAGGCGATCATCGAGCGGGAGGAAGACCCGCGTGCGCTCATCAAGAAGCTTGTCTCGAGGGAGCTGGTCGTCGAGGCATCCTGGCAGGTGCAAACCCTTGCACGCGCCGCCACGCGCGCCGAGATCCTCGTCGCCAGTTCCATGCCCGAGTCAGCCTTCAAGGATGTCAAGCTCGGCATGAAGTGGGTGCCTGACGTGAACCAAGCAATAGCCCAGGCGGTGAAGAAGCACGGGAGGGGCGCGAAGATCCTGGTGCTGCCCGCGGGGCCACAGCTCATCCCTTGCGTCAAGGAAGGCACGGAAGCATCATGCAAATCGCAGTGAAAAGGAGGAAAAACCTTCAATCTTCCACGATTTTCGGCGATTTGAAATATCCTCTCTCTTTCTGCGGCGCGTTCTTTAACGCCGCCTCTTGTGATAAACCCTCGCGAGGCTCGTCCTCGCGGAAAACGTTCTTGAGCTCCAGCACGTGATAGGTAGGTTTCACGTTTTCCGTGTCTAGCTCGCTGATCTGGGAGAAAAATTCGAGTATGTTTGACAGCTGTTTCGCGAACTCCTTTTTCTCCTTGTCCGACAGCGTGATGCGCGCGAGTTCGGCCAGGTGGACGACTGTTTCCTCGTCGATGGTCTTTGACATGGTAGGGTCATGCTCTGTTAATGAAATATTAATTTTAAAGCATCGCCACGTCACTTTCGCGTAAGGATTTTACCATTGCTTCACGTGCGCGGGCAGTACGGGCTAGGATCGTATTCTATAACCATGTCGCGCCGTGAATTTCGACGCTGGTTGACGAGCATGGCTGGGCATGCTGAGTACATGAACATCTACGAGGAACAAGATGATCGTCCTCGTAATTACAAGCTCATTAGCCCGGAATTTATGCGAATCTTCCAATTCATGATGCCGTACAAGCGGCGATTTATAGCGACGATAATATTGTCCATTGGGCAAGCTTTGATGTTTCTACTGCTACCACTCCTCGCAGGACAAGCGCTTGATATCATACCGATTGTTGTAGCAAGATATGACTTAGATCCAAGAACGCCCGGCTATCAAGTGGGGGATCCCGCCTTTGTCACGGCACAAGCCATGAGCGCACTCACGGAACTTATCGTCCTACTTCTCATCAGCGTCGTTTCGATGGCAATTATCATGTTCACCCGGCAGTACCAGAACGAATACATCGGCAACAAGATCATTTTTGATTTACGGAATGCGATATTCAATTCTTTGCAAATCCAGCCTTATAGTTACTACGACAAGCAGCAAGTCGGCGACCTGGTCGCCCGCACGACGTCCGACGTGAACTTGCTACGCCATATATTAACGCAAGAGCTGGCTATGTTCATCCGCGATGTCCTGCAGTTCGGCCTCGCGCTGGTGCTCATGTTCATAATCGAGCCGATCCTGGCGTCGCTCGCCATGTGCATTATGCCGTTCATTATGATCGTCATGTTCAAGTATCGCAAGGCCATGCACCCGCTCTTCCTTTCGTCCCGCAAGAGCTACGGCCAGCTCACGAGCGTGATCGAGGAAAATGTCACGGGAGTCAAGGTCGTCCGGGCTTTCGCCCAGGGCCAATTGGAAACGAGTAAATTCAGAGCTAAAAATGATGATTATTATGGGAAACAAATGCGCATCGCGCGGCTCACGTCCATGTTCGATCCCATAATTGGCTTACTAAACGTCTTTGGTCTTGTCACCGTTATTTTCATCGGCGGGTGGCTTTTCATCTCCAAGGAGATGACTATTGGTAACATTTTTACATTCATCTTGCTTATGCAATTCGCCCAAGGCCCACTCAGGTTCCTTGGCGTTTTCTTGGGTAATTTCAGCCAAACAAACGCTGCGTGCGAGCGCGTGGTTGATGTTCTCAACGCCAAGTCTGAGATCGTTTCTAAACCGAACGCCATTGCCACCCAGATCAACGGGCTCGTGGAGTTCCGCAACGTGAGCTTCAAATACCCCGGCACGGAGAAAAACGTCCTGCAAAACATTAGTTTTAAGGTCGAACCGGGCGAGACAATCGCGATTCTCGGCGCTACGGGCTCCGGCAAGTCGTCCATCATCAATTTAATACCCCGGTTCTATGACCTTCCCGAAAATTGCGGGGAGATCCTCATCGACGGTATTAACGTGAAGGATTATGACTTGCACTCGCTTCGGACACAAATTGGCATCGTTTCTCAGGAAATATTCTTGTTCTCGCGTTCGATCAAGCAAAATATCGCCATTTCGGGTTCGGACGGGGAGATAACGATGGACGATATCGTCAACGTCGCTAAAATCGCCAGCATTCACGATTTCGTCGACTCGCTCCCCGAGCAGTACGAAACCATGGTCGGTGAACGCGGGGTCACTCTGTCGGGTGGCCAGAAACAACGCATCGCGATAGCCCGTGCGATCATTAAGAAGCCCCGGATCCTCATCCTCGACGACGCCACGAGCTCGATCGATGTGGACACTGAATACGAGATCCAGAAGAGCTTCAAGAATTTATTCCAGGGGCACGGGAGCACGACCTTCATCATCTCCCAGCGCTTGTCGACCGTGCGCCTCGCAGACAAGATCCTCGTCCTCCACAACAACAAGGTCGCCCAGATGGGCACGCACGATGAACTAATTGCCCAGGAGGGCGGCATCTACCAGAAATTGTTTTCGACGCTTGAAAAGGAGGGGTATATTAAATGAGCGTAGGAAAGGCGCGCCAGCTTCGCAAGGACACGAAAGAGGAACTCAAGATAATCGAGCGTAGCCTGAAGCGAACAACGTCGCCGGACTGCCCCTTCGAGATCTCCGACACGACTACGAAGAAGTTTCTCCGGGTTAGGGAAAACTGCAACCTTGTCGAACGCATTGTGCTACAAGCCGAGATGAACGTGTATCGGGAAGAGTTCTTCCACCATGATGCGGGTGGCGGGTGGCCGGGAGCGATCGAACAGCAGGTCTTCACCCCGGAGGATGGTGCACGCCGGTTCTTCAATCAATTTATGTTCAAGCTTTTTGCGAATAAATATAATCCAAGAAAGGTCGTTGCAAAGGCGATCGACAAGATTGACAAGGTAAAGAGGAAGATCAACAAGCGATTCAGCGAAATCTCCCATCGCGAGGAGTTTTACTTCGACAAGCTCACATCCCAAATCCTCCAGCAATACAAGAGGAACCTGAAACCCTACGAATTTAAAGCGCTCGAGCTTCTCTTCGACTTTCAAGACAACCTCCGACTGTTCAACTGGAACGTGGTCGACAAAGACGCGCAGCTCGAGTATTTATTCCGCGTTGTCCAGCTCCTCCAGATAAAGGATAACTTGCTAGCTATTCCCGAAGCGGAAACGCGATTCATCTTCCCCCTATCCCGTCCGGGCACCCGTGGAACGGATGGAGAAGCACATCCCGCAGTGTTCGAGCTGCTCTACATAATCGAACGCTTGCACGTGATACGAGGGAAGATCGGCTCGATCGAACGCAAGATTTCCGACCAGGGGCTCGAATTGAACAAGAAAGCAACGGGTAAGAACCTCACGCTTGAGCAAGAAGCTCTCTTCCGCATATACCTCGATCAACTGCACAAGCTCAACACCATCGCTTATCGATTTAAGGACATCAGTGACAACCCCGATTTTACCACGGACGATCCAATCAGCAAGGATCTCATCGAAAACTTGAAGCAGCACGTCGAAAAACTACTCAAGCAGCGAGTGCCAGGAGAAGAAGTCAACCTTGACGAAAAATACAAGTATGAACTCGTCCTCGTAAATTTCATAGTCAAGTTGTTCGGTAAACTCTTCTGGATGCTCAAGCGAAAGCGCACTATGAGCGATTTCTACGTGATCAAGCGGCTCTTGTCAGAAATCGCCGGCAAGGAGAAGAAAAAGCTTGGCATTTTACTCTCCATGGTCTTCTTCAACGCGCTCGTCGGCATGATAACCCCGCTCCTCTTCAAATACCTCGTCACTTATGGCCTCGGCGAGACCCAAGGTACGACGGTGATTCCCCCGAGTTGGGATGTTATCGTAAATATTGGTATGTTTTTCCTCATATTCACCGGTACGAGTACCGTTTTCCATATCGTGACCAATTATCTCATTCATTACCTTGCGAACAAGACCATGTATAGTATGCGGGCCCGCATGTTCTCGAACCTCCAGCAGTTGTCCTTCGACTATTACAACTCGCAACCAGCAGGGAAAATCATCAGTTACATCACGAACGACGTTGAGACGATACAGCAACTCGTAAGCCAGGGATTCTTGACTATATTCATCCAGATTTTCCAGCTCATCGGGTCAGTCTTCTTCATGTTTTACATCTCGTGGGAACTATCTCTAGTCGCATTCATGATCCTCCCGTTCCTCGGCGTCCTTGGTGTGTTTGTTTTCCAGAAGGCCCGCCAGTACTTCGTCACGATGCGGAACAAGATCGCCGCCGTCACGACGCACACCCAGGAGTCGATCGCGGGGATGCGGGTCATCGAAGCATTTGCAATCGAGGAGAAAGATGCATCGACGTTCCGACGGGCGACCAGCGAGGAGCTTGAGATCAACTTGAAGGCCGCAAGGCTCTTCGCTGCGCTGCCTGGCGGTATCATCGCCGTGATCAGCATGGGCATGATGGTGCTCATCCTTCTCGGCGGCTGGCTTTATACACAATCGCTGGTATCCACAACTGCAGATAACTTTGACAGGGGGGATTTGTTCGCGTTTATAATCTATCTCATACAATTCATAGGTCCAGTGGTTCAGGTCATGGGCTTCACGTCCCAGCTCCAGAACTCAATGGCGGCGGGTGAGCGCATCATCCGCCTTATCGACGCACAATCGTCGGTGCAAGAAAAGCGTCACTCAATAGACATTGACTCGCCTGAATTCAGGGCGCTGAACAAGGATACGATCAAGCTCAAGTTCGAGAACGTTTCGTTCGAGTACGAAAAAGGCATCCAGGTACTCAAGAACATCACGTTAAAGGCAAAGCCGAAGGAGCGGCTCGCGCTGGTCGGCTATACAGGCGCGGGAAAGACAACATTCATTTCGCTTCTCAGCCGCTTCTGGGATCCCACGAGCGGCCGCATCCTCATCAACGACATCGACCTCCGCCACTTCAAGCTGGACGCGCTCCGGCAGCTCATGGGCATCGTTCTGCAAGACAACTACCTGTTCTCGGGCTCGGTCATGGACAACATCAAGTATGGCAAGCCCTCGGCGACCGACGAGGAAGTCTACGCGATAACGAAAAAGCTCGGCATCCACGAGTTCATCATGAACATGGAGAAAGGATACAACACGCCCGTGCGCGAGCGCGGGTCGCGGCTAAGCCTGGGCCAGAAGCAGCTCATCTCGTTCGCCCGGGCGCTGCTCGTCGACCCGCCCATCCTCATCCTCGACGAGGCCACGAGCGCGATCGACCCTTACAGCGAAATCATCGTGAAGAACGCGCTCGACGTGTTGCTAAAAGGCCGCACGTCCATAACAATCGCGCACCGGCTATCGACCGTGCTTAATTCCGACCGGATCCTAGTGATCGACGACGGGCGCATCGTGGAGGAGGGCAATCACGAGGAACTGCTCCAGAAAAAGGGGCTTTACAACCATCTCTACGAGCTGCAATACACGAAGCTTAAAAAGGGCAAGTAAGGAAAATTGGGAAAAAAGAAGACCGCGCGGATCACGCGATAGTGCTCAGGTCCGGCGTCTCCTCCCGCAGTTTTCTTAAGAGCCTGGCAATCTCTTTTTTCTTGTCGCCCGCGGGCGCGGTTGACGCGATTTTCTCGTGGTTGGGCGCTGGTGCGTCCATATCATCAACTTTTTGGGCGAAACCGAGTTCCCTCTGCAGGAAATCGCGGATAGCAACGCGAATAGCCTCGGAACGGCTAGGATACAATCCAAGATCCTGCAAGACTTGTAACGCCTTGACATGGGGTTCCGACAGATTGATCGTGATTATTTTCATCCTAACGTCAACTCACACGTATGTTTTTCTGACATACCCCTCGGTTCCACAAAGCCAGAGGGCCTCCCACGCAACGCGGCGTTTCTACCGTGCAGCAGTGGGTAAAGAAATATCATTTTTGAATTATAAAAACATTTTTGTCGAGATTCTTCACCTTTTCTCGTCAAACGTCATTAATAAATGCTTGAGTATGTTGTCAGACGATTTACAATTAAAATGAAACTTGTTCATTCATTTAAATAATGAACGAAACACCCGTGCCATCATCGGAAATAAGCGGTAGTGCCGTGTTAATAATACGGCAACATGGCGTCAATAAACCGTTATACAGCGTCGCACGCATGTATCTATGCAATTGCGGCACCCGATGCAGTTCTCTTGGTTTACAACGAGCTTGAAGTCAACATCAAGCGTGAGTGCATCGTAAGCGCAAGCTGCCGTGCATTGCCCACATTGTATGCATTCGTTCACGTCGACCGTGACGAGCGCTCGCTTGTAGGCCCGCGCTCCGTCCTGGGACATGAATTTGACGAAATCATCGAGATCGACGCTCGCCGGGACGTCCAGGACGAGGTGAGCGCCGTCTGGGGTAAAGGTGGAGCGAATAATCGGAGCAGCTACCGGCTTGCCGTTCACGTCGATGGACAGCTTCGGCTTTATACCGTTGAAGTTGTAGTTTTTCGGAAAAATAACGTTTATCTTTCCCATTACTTCTCACTTTTTTTCTTTTTTAACGACCTTGCCACCTTGAATCTCGCCTTTAGGTTTTGGCGCGAGGTCCTTGACGAGCATATCGGCCGAGACGATGCCAAGAACCTTGTTATTGTTGTCGACGACAGGCATGGCCGAGATGTTGTATTTCTTCAGCTTTCCGATGAGCTCGTAGATGGTCTCCTCAGGGGTTACCGAGATGACCTTTCGCGTGACGATCTCGCTCACTTTTCTCTTGCTAAACGCGACAGCTTTCGTGATATCGAAGCTTGTAAGGATCCCTTGCAAGATCTGCTTGTCGTCGACCACGACCACGTGATCCTCGTTGCTCGCCACGATCAGCTTCGCTACTCTCTCGAGATCGTCATTGAGCTTGCAAGTAAGCGCATCCTTGAACAGCTCTTTCACGAAGGAAATGCCTTCCTCCGGCTTCATAGGCTTGAACTTGGTTGTCATGGAAATCTTGTCCACGGGTTTCGTGAGCAGGAATTCCCCTTTTTGAATCCACGTCTTCAAGATGCCAGCGATCTCCTTGGCCTTGGCGAATGACGATAGCGGACTGACCCGCACGTCCTTGCCGTTGATTGTGATCTCGCCGGACTTCAATTGTTCGTAAGAAACCTTGCCAATATTCGGCCGGTTGCGCCGGGGTATGCCGTAGTCGACGATGTCCGTCATTATCTCCGAGTCCTTGAGCCCGCAGTTTTTCGCAACTCGCTCGTTGAGCACGGGGATCGGGATCCCGAGACCGACGAACATACTCGTCCCGTACTTCGTGAAGGTCGCTCCCTTGAGGAAATCGGCACGCATCTGCTTCAAGTCGCCCGTCACGAACAGCGTGCTGAATCCGTTCGTGGGGTTGTGCTGTGTGCCCTCACCTATCACGAATCCCCGGCCACCTCCGAGGAAGATTCGCGTGCCGACCCCGATCGTCTCGAACGCGTGGTCTTTCTGGAGCGGGGCCAGCTGGCCGGCGCCCGAAAACGTTGCGTTTTCAAATTCAGGAAGCAGCTTGCCCATATACGTGTAGATGATGCGGTTCGTCGAGTTCGTCGCGCACGAGTATCGCTGGTAAGCATTACGAGGGTTGCACAGGATGGCTTGGTTCAGGTCATCGAGCGTTATGGTGGTCTTAAGGTGCGTTCGGGGATAGCAATCCGTCCCGTAGGCCTCTGCGCGCAGCTCGATGGATTTCCCGAGCAGCAAATCCTCGATCACGTGGCCCCCGCCGTACTCGAACGGGTATTTCTCCGACATCTTCGTCACGCCGAGATACGCGTCGACTGCCGCATTGCCGTGATACGCTTCCACGTCGTTAAGCCAGACCTTTTCCATCTTGATGGGGGGATCACTGTGCCCGAAATTGAGGAAACAACCAGAGGAACACATCGCACCGAACGTGCCAGTCGTCACCACGTCGACATCCTTCGCCGCTTTTTCGACGCCATGCTCTTGAACGTAGTTAACCATCTCGTCCGCGGTGAGCACGACCGCGTCGCCCTTCTTGATCCTTTCATTGATCGATTCGAATGTCCTTTCTACCATTGATGACCGACCAGCGGGGTTCCTTCACGTAGGTCAAATGAATGGCACATAAAAGGTTCGCGGGTGTTTATCAACACGGCGAGGCAATATTATTAATTTTGGCCGAGATCGGAACGCATTTCAACGAGCACGCTACTCGTGGAGGAAAGACGGGCGAGGGCATGTGAGGATCGTTACATAAAAAGGGAAACATCGTTAAACAAGGGGCGGCACTTCGATGTTCTCTCGAACGAGTGGAATGCCGGCCACGGTCTGGAATACCTTGCTAACGTTCTCGCCGGTCTTCGCGGAGGTGCGGTACGCCCCCAGGATCTTGTGCTTCTCGCACACGACCTTTATCTCTTCGTCCTTTATTTGGTTCGTCGCCAGGTCACTCTTGTTGATGACCAAGATCTTTGGCACGTACTTGGGATGGTTCGCCTCGTCGATGCGGGCAACCCAATCTGCGATGCTGATGGCCTTGTCGCTATGCACGTCCTTCTTTCCGTAGAGGCTATCGGCATCATCTTGCGCGACGACGATGACCGCCGCGTCTGCCCCCTTGAGGAAGTTCTTGTGAAGGGACTCGAACCGATACTGGCCCGCGAGGTCGTGCAGCGAAATCGTTACGTGATGGGTGATCAGACCAAAAGTAAGGTCGACATCCTTGACCGTGATGTCCATCCCGATGGTTGCCTGGTAGTCACTGGTGAATTTACGTGTCACGTAGCGTCGTATGAGGGATGTTTTACCGACGTAGTTCGCACCGACGACCACGCACTTGATCTTGTAGAATTCTACCATCTTCTGCGGTTCGGTCACAGATCACCACTTGCAAGCGTGCGATTTATGGTTCACGCCTTTACTATACACTAAATTATTATATATCGATTAAAGCTTTTGTGAAAGGTAATGAGAACCTTAGCTCAGCCAAAGCGCTTCTATCTCGCGTTTGTGTTTTTGGTATTCCTCCCAGTCTTGCTCTGCGTGCTCCATGGAACCGAGCAAGCGGATGCGGATCGGCCCGAGTTTTTCGGGTTCGATTTCCTGAAAGAATCTGGCGAGGATCCCGTCCTTTCAGCAGCTGGACTCAACGCGACGTTCGGCTACGCGAACATCACGTCCTTCAACTTTTCGATCACCTACCAGAGCAGCTCGAATGCCACGCCTGCATACGTTAACCTCACGGTCGTCCACGAGAACTGGACGGCCAGCCACGCCATGTCGAAGGTGCATCCCGCGGCGTCGAATTACGTGGCAGGCGTTCGTTACCAAGCAATCATCACGCTCCCGACCATCGGGAACTACTCGCACTACTTCACCGCGTCGAACGGCACGGGCACGGCCCGATACCCAGCCGTGGAAATCATCGTGGGGCCAAGTGTCGTTTGGCTACGAAACTACACGATGAGCGTGGTACCATTCAAGTGGCTCGATTCGAGCACGGCCATAGAGCCGATTAATAATGGTTATTTGACATATAATTATTCCTTGCAGTTTCCATTTCTAATGTACGGCCGCAGATTTAATCAGGTACAGGTCTCATACTTCGGTTATTTGCGCTTCAATCTCTGCGCAATAAATAACACAAGCAAACTTCCCATCAACGTTACAGGGAGCGATATCCTGTCGAAATATGCGATCATCGGCTGGTCGGGCATCGTCTGGAACCAGATGCCAGGGGGGGCATCTAATTTCAAGGTGCTCAGCACCGCTGATTATTTCCTCGTCGAACAGCAGATATGGTTGAATCATTCCTTGCCAAATCTCTACAACGCGAGCATTCAATACGTGCTCTATAAAAACGGGACCATCTTGCTCAGTTACGACTACGCCAAAATCAATTTTGTAGTTACAGAAACCGTAGGCGTCAATTTCGGAGATGGAAGCTATTATACGCCGTACATGTATTCGGCCAACCTTGCCAAGATAACATTGAAGTTCGATTATCCCTTCATAAGAGCGTCCCGTATTGCAAATTATTCTTGCACGCCCGAATATGGCACTCATCTGACCGAGTTCACATTCACCATCATTTTTCAAAACCTTGAAAATCGGGCTCCGCTTGGCATCACGCTCACGTTAGGCAGCACGAACTACACGATGATCCCGGTTGACTCGATTGATTCGGATTACGTCAATGGGCGCGTGTATAGCAGGATGATCCAGTTTCTCTCGCCCAATAATTCGTACCACCACTCGTTTCATGTGCTAACACCAGACGGCTGGTGGCACTCGCCGGTCATCGACAAGCCGAGCACTGCCGATTTACCAATATATAACTATTCGACTTGCAAATTGCATTATTTCGATAACCCCTCGCTCTCGAACCCCATCACGGCTTTGAGCCTTTTCCAGACAATTGACCTTCCCTTCAATTTTACGTTTTACGGCGTCAACTTTTCCCGGCTCGTTCTTTGCAGGTACGGGTTCATCAGGTTTAGCACGAACACGTCAGAATCTCAACCTATTCCAGGATATACAGCACAATATTCCCGGATCTCGATTAGCTTTGGAAATAATAATGTTCAAGATGGAGGAACTGCGGTAAATTGTCAGCTATATTCCGATAAGGCTATTTTTGTATTTCCTTCTATGAAATACGTTTATTTCGGCACCTATAATCTTGGAACCTACAAGATCATCATCTACAAGAACGGGGACGTCGTGTTTTCCTTTTCAGACTTGCAATTCAGCCTCCCTGGTGGAATAAACATGGGGGAAGGTGTACACTACACGTCGATTAATTTCACCCAAACGAGCTTCCCCTTGACAAGCACGTCCTTTATCTTTTCACCACCGCGTTCAAACGTGCCAGGGGTGAATGCGATCGTTAACAATGAGCTTTTCAAGACCTCGGAAAGCATCACCTTTCAGGGCACGTATAATTCTTCCGGGAACACGCCTGTAGTCCAGGCTTCCATCAAAATTGAGGGAAAAAGTTACAAAGGTATAACCTATCCGGCCAATTTCAACCAAATGACGTTCAATCCATCGGGATTCACCGATTATCGGGCTGACACGAAGTTCGTATTCAGCCGGACTCTGCCCTCGGGAATATACAACGCTACCGTTATCTTCGTCGACATCTACGGTAACAAGTTCAACACGGTTAAGGTTCATTTCGAGGTGAACGACCCGCCTATTTGCAACCCGGTTTCAACTATTACATACGGTGGCGTCGGGAAGACGCTCACGATTTGCGTGAGTTATCTCGATCCCGAGGGTTTCGACCCGGAGAGCTTCACTATCAGATGGGATACCGAGGATCACGAGATGAATCCCTTGACGAGTGACTTCAACACTGAAGTTTTTTACACGTGGAGCGTCGTGCTCATTCACGGTATTCACACTTACTCAATATACGTGAAAGATAAGTTCCGGCCCGAGACTATAAACGTCACTGCCAACAAGCACGTTGACGTCAAGTGGCTTCCCGTTATCGACATCATCACCCTCCCCCCCGCCTACTTGCTGATACCGGGCGATGTCGAGGTGAAGGTGCGGATCACGAGCCCGGAGCCAGGATTCAACCTCGTCTCCAATTACGTGATCGTGAACGGACTGGAACAATTCCAACTTGAACTCGTCTCCGGCGAGCCTGACACGTACACGGCAAGGATCCCGGTGGAATGGGGCGAGTATCACTTTTCCATCGTCGTCAGCGACGGTTACAACCAGGTCGTCTACCCGGCCGAGGGGGTGATCAGCATCTCGGTCATCAACTTGCCGTTAATCCTTGGTATCTCGATTGGCGGGGCAGCAGCAGTCTCCATCCTGCTTTTCATCCAATCCCGGAAGAGGAAAGCCAAGGCGGAGCAATACGCGAGGCTTCGGCGGCAGGTACTTGCAAAGAAGCCCACGAGACGCGACATCGAGGAATCGGCGGAAGAGAAGCGGAGGGCGCGACAAGAGGAGGCCAAGAACATCGAGGGGATCGACGTGGTGCGGCTCGAACCCGCGCCGGTCAAGAAGAGCGCCGCGGTGAAGCGCGCCGCGACGGGCTCGGCAAGCAAGGCGACCCCCGCGGCCCCACCACCGAGGACGCCGAAGGCCGCAGCCTCGTCGGGAACGCAACCCAAGGACAAGTCGGGCTACTCCCAGAAGGCTACGGACACGGGCACGCTCGTGAACCGGACCGTTCTCAAGGAGTACATCGAGCGCCAGCGCAAGGAGGGCGTCCGGGAGCTGCATTATCTCAAGATCAAGAACGACCTCAACATCATCTCGCAAAAGAAGAGCAGCAAGCTCTACCGGATCCTCCAGGACCTCGTGGACGATGAGATCCTCGTCCGGAAGGGATCGAATTATGTAATTGTCGGGTGAAGCCTAACCGATATAGGATTGCCGGTCTCGTTGGGCGTTTTGCTCGATGATTTCGCTAGCGGATGGAGCACCCCGCTTGAAGTTGGCGAGTATCGCATCCAGCTCCTTGATTTCATTCTCGAGTGGCTTGAAATCGAATGGGAACTCGAAATGCTTGCTCAATACCTCGACGACCAGCTTCGCTGCCTTTGGATCACGCTTCACGATGGGCACGGTCTCCGCGAGTAGGCAAACCCCCGGTAACCCGAGCAGTGGCCCCCACGCCGGGATGAGGCCGTTCGCCCCGGAGATAAGCCCGTTCTCCATACGACGCATCAATTCCTTGTCGATCGCGATAAATCTGGATATCACGGCGTCATCCGTCCCCGATACGAATACCTTTGGATCCGAGGGCACTTGTTCTACCACATATGCACCGATGCTTATGATCAAGGACATTTTCGATTCGACCGATAAATTCATCAGTGTGTCCACGAAGTTGAACATACCGGTGTTGGAGGATGGCTGGTAATCGCCCGTGACGAGCAGGAAGGCTTGCTTGGGAACCGGTTTCGCCAGATAGATTTGCACGACAGGCAGACTCATCCTACCCTTCTCGTCTATGATGACTTGTGCAGGCAGATCGTCCAGGTACATTGATGCGACCAGTTTTGCGTTAAACTGTGTCACCATGGCATCCACTGCGATGCGACCCACGGAGCAGATGCCCGCCATGCCGGATATCAGCGTGATGTTTGTCCCTTCGATGGCTTCATTCTTGAGGGGATTTTTCGGTACGATCTTTATCATGGGATCACGTTGGGTGAGGAATGTTGACCCGGGTCGAGTGCTGTTTTGTCCCGAGATTAATAGTCAAGCTCTTCTTAATAGTGCCGCCTTCTCAATAACAAGGGCGAGCGCTGCCCTCGTGGCGCCCGCGATAATCTCCCATCGACCGCCTTCGATCTGGACTTGGCGGATTTCTTTGTCAATGCATTTCTCGTCCCGGTATGCCGAGATGCCAACAAGAACGGTTCCACGGGGCAATCCTTCGATGGGATCGCCGGCTACGCCACTAGTAGCAAGTGACACAAAATGCCGGGGAGCGATTGATAGACCAGACGCGTCTTTTTCCTCGCGGGCCTTAAAGAAACGTCGTGCCATGCTTTCTAGCATCTTCGAAAGTATTATTTCAGAGACAGTTCCTTTTTCGACAATAAAGTTCACCGGAAGTTCGCAAAAGATGGCCTTTCCCAGGATGGAATAAAGCACTTGTGAAGCGAACAAAACTTTAGAGCATCCGTCGATAAGGGTCAAGTACGAGGCAATCGTGCCGCCGGTTACCGATTCCGAGATGCCGAGCATGCAAACATGGCCCGCGAGGGTCTCGATGACGGCCTTCGCGGCCACGAGCAGTTCCGTGGTTTGCGAATCGACGTGCTTCATAAGGGCTTTAAGTTCGGGCTTCAATAAGGGCTTTAAGTTTGCGATCATGGATTTAAGGAAGATACACTCGTTATTATTCGAGTCGCCCGGAGCAAAGGCACCAGGCACGGCGAGCTGATCGATGTGAAAATCGCCAGCAGATTGCAAGGAATGTCTTATGCGATCCGAGATATCGCTATCATCGGGGATGAACTTGCAAAAAAAGGAAAAAAAATCTATTATTTGAACATAGGAGATCCTGTCAACCCTGACGTTTCTGATTTCAAGACCCCGGGTTATATCATTGACGCGCTGGCTAACGCGGCTCGTAAAGGACAAAACATGTATGGCAATTCTCTCGGCGTCCATGAGCTCAGGGAGAAGATATCGGCTGAAGAAAACCGCCGGAACGGCTTGAACCTGGTTCCAGATGATATATTGCTCACCGGCGGGGTATCAGAAGCGATTTTTTTCATCGCCGCCGCGCTTATTGAGCAAGGTGATGAAATCCTCGTGCCAGGACCCGTGTATCCACCATACATATCGTACGCGAGGTTTTTCGGCGGGAAACCCGTCGAGTACAGGCTCGACGAGGCCAGGAACTGGCAACCCGACGTAGACGACTTCGCGAGCAAGATCAGCAAGAAGACCCAGTTTATCCTGCTCTGCTCGCCGAATAACCCGACCGGAGTACTCTATGACGAAAAATTCATAAAGGAGATCGGGAAACTCGCAGCTGAATACGACATTCCCCTCGTTTCTGACGAGATATACGACCAGATATTGTTTGAAAAATATCCCTCCTACAAGTGCCACGTTTCCATCCTCAAGAACGACGTGCCGATCGTCGGCATGAACGGGTTTTCGAAGGCGCACTTATCGACCGGCTGGCGGCTTGGCTACATGTACTTTCACGATCCACGCGGGAAGCTCAAGCAAGTCAAGCAGAGCATTGAATCGCTCGCACGCATCAGGCTCTGCGTGAACGTTCCCGCGCAGTATGCAGCCATCAAGACCATGGAGGAACCCAAGCAACACACGAAGATTATGGTCGAGAAACTTTGGAAACGGCGGGATTATAGCATAAAACGTTTGAAAGAACTCCCTGGCATTTCTTGCGTGATTCCGGACGGGGCTTTCTACTTGTTTCCGCGTCTCGACTTCCTCGATCAGAAGCTGGGGCCCTGGAAGGATGACAAGGAGTTCGTCATCGACATGCTCAAGGAAACGGGCATCATGGCCGTGTACGGCTCCGGGTTCGGCCAGTACGGGGTCAACCACTTCCGAATGACGTTCTTGCCGCCCATCGATGTGCTTGAAGAGGTGTATAACCTTTTCGAGGCCTTCTTGAAGAAGCGCTTGGTTTGAGTCCAGGAGGACAATGGGGCAGCATCGCGGGGATCATTATTTATCTGTTTTTCTCCAAGATAGCTCCATCTTGCAGCGATTCCTTGCCGAAATCTCCGGCCAACAGGTCAACATCGTCACCCATAACGACCCGGATGGCCTTCTCGCGGCGGCCATATGTACCCGGGGCTTGATCGCACTCGGGGTCAACGACGACAATATTGATTTCGTGTTCGAGAGCCCTGGCAATATCCAACAAGGGAAATCCCGGTTCCTGGACCCGCAAAGCGACGACTTCATCGATGGCATTATCATCGTGCTCGATCTCCCGTATACGAAGCAAGCACATTTCTGGATCGACCATCACTCGTCAGAACTCGACGTGAAGCCTTCCGACGGGACTCTGGTCGTCGTACAAGACACGTCCAAGTCGGCCGCAGCATTAACCTATGATTTTTTTGCCAAGACCATGCACGTGCAAGGAAAACTCTGCGACTTGGCCTTCCTTGACTTCGTCGACGCGAGGGACATAGGCCGCCCGCCAAAAACGATCTCGAAGGAGTACGAGGCCATTTTGCTGGCCATTCTCCAGGATCGGGATGACTATTCGTTCTTCGTGGACGTCATCGACATGCTCGTGGATGATCCCGATCCTCGTCCAATCACAGTGGATCCACGTGTAATCATGAAGGCGAAAAAGGAACGCAAGCAGATCAACCGTGGTGCTGCGCTTTTGCATACCTTAGTCGTTGAAAAGGAAAAACAAGACTTTTTCAAACAAATCGACATTGAAAGCGATAAACCTTTCGGCGACGAGTCTAAGAAACGTGTATTCCTTTACAAGCAGTTCTTGTTTCTCGATTTCAGTGACATAGACAACCCGGAAAAAGAAAAGGCCAACGGGGCAGTGATTCCGTATTACATTATCGAGCCGGAGCTCAAAAAACTCGGTCTCGAGTATTTTTATTTTCTATCGTTCCGGGGCGACGACAAGACGGGTGAAATCCACGCTACGATCAGCATCAACCAGGCAAAGTCAGAGGCCGTGAAAGCGTTCGACGTGTCATCCTTTGCTAAGAAACGCGGCGGCGGGGGACACAGGTTCGTCGCGGGTTTCACCATACCGCCGGAAACGTTTACCGAGACGATCTCGCAAGCAATGTCGTTTTTTGCTGTTGAATGAGTTAAATAGTTAAATACGACATGTGCGTATCAAATGATGACACGAGCGTGTTAAAGGATAACAGCATGGTGGCTCACCATGTCCACTCGGGAGATACTCGAATATTCAAAAAAGATTGTGACCCAGCTCACAGATCAAAACGACTTGGCTATGGCCTATATCAACCTGGGAAATGAGATAGTAAGCAAGGGAAAACTCGATCCCACTGTCCCTGCCTTTATCGCGCTTCACATATTTCAAGCAAAGAAGAACCCGAACGGCATCGTGCAAGCGGCAATGCTCATCGCCAATCAACTATTCAATGAGGCTAAGTATGACCATGCACTAAACTACTTGCTGCTCGCAGACAAGCAATTCAATCCCATGGACAAGTCAAAATTGAAAGCCTACGTGCTTAACAAGATTGGATTTGTACAGTTTCATCTTAAGCATTATGCCGAAAGTCTTAATGCTTTTTCTGCTTGTGCAGTCCTTTTTGATAGCCTCGGCGACCCGAACGAAGTAGCTAAGACCTACTGCAGTCTAGGCTTGATCTACCAGGATCTCAAGCAACCAGATAGGGCGAACGAGCTATTCCAGAAGGCAGCGGACACCGCACGGATGGGCGGGAACGAGGCTGACGCGCTGAAATACGAATCCTTGATAATTTGATGAACTGGGATCTTGTAATCCAAAACGAGATATCGCTGGAACTAAATAAACATTATAATAGCAGAAAAACGTTTTCTATCTTGTATTGCGTGCGTGATACTTCAAACACGGCGACCGCGGCGGCCACCCTTGCGCCGGCAACCGTCATGTGGCTCCGGAGTGACTTCCTCAATCCGCAGGATGCGCAAGCCGGACCGGGACAATGCACGCACTGCTGATTGCGCACCAGGGCCGGGGGTCTTCGCGCCGGTACCGCCAGGCGCGCGGACGAGCACGTGAATCTCCTTGATGCCCTTGTCCTTGGCCAGGCGGGCCGCACGGAAGGCAGCTTGCATTGCCGCGTATGGCGACGACTCATCCCGCTGCGACTTGACGACCATACCGCCGGACTGCCGGGCAATAGTTTCAGAGCCCGTCAAGTCGGTGATCGTTATGATCGTATCGTTGTAGGACGAGAAAATGTGGGCAACGCCTTGGAAATGTGGCTCCTTCCGTCGCGGGAACAGCTTGGGAATAGGACGTGCTTGATCCTTTCTGGTCTCAATGGCGGGCTCCTCCTGCCCTTCCATCACGGGCTTGGCCTCGCCCTCTTCAACAACGAGCTGGGGCGGTTCCGGTGCAGATTCTTTCTTCTCGTCGCTCATGACTGCTCATCCTCACTGATCTCGGCGGGTGTAGCCGTTTTTCCCGCGTCTATCGATTGCCGCATCGGGTGGTCTGCCTTGCTGAAGGCCGAGCTAGGCGCATAGGTGATAAGGTTTTCCTCGCTCTTGAGGACGAGATGACTTGGAGAATTGACGATCTGCCCGTCGATGGCGATGTGCTTGTGGGTGATCAGCTGTCGGGCCTGGTTCATCGTCCTCGCGAGACCCGTGCGATGCACGAAGGTCTGTAGACGACGGTTGCATATGTCCTTCAACGTCAAGTTGAGGAGGTCGTCGACGGTCTGCTGGCCAGCCTCCAGGATGCCAATACGCTGCGCACGCTTGACCAGCAGTTCCCTGGCGGCCGTCTGCTCGGCCGGGGGCATGGCTTGGATCTCTCGGCCCTGCTGGCGGATCTTAGACAAGAACGTCTTGTGCCGCCAGATCTCGCGTTTATTGCGCAACCCGTACTCGCCGATCAGCTTTAATTCTTCTTCCAACCGGCTCTTGTCCCATAGCTTAACGGGGGTCTTGTATTTCTTGTGTAGTTTTCTTGGGCTTCCCATTCTATACCACGCTCTGTCATCGTGAGGTCCAATCAAGTATATGCTTGTTCAAGGGGAACGCAAGACGGCACTAGGTTCAAGCCTCCTTTTTCTTCCTGGCTACGCCCATAATAAGCCCGGACCTGCCCGTCGTGCGTGTTCTCTGCCCACGAACCTTCAAGTTTAACGCGTGGCGGATCCCGCGCCAGCACTTGATCCTGCGCAATCGATCGATGTCTAACTTTTTGATATAAGCCAGATCCGAGCTCACGACATGACGATCTTCACCCGTGCGGTAATCTTTGCGGCGATTGAGCATCCAGCCGGGGATATTATGTTTCAACGGGTTTTTCGCGATGTCTTCGAGCTTCGCGAGCGTCTGGTCATCAAGGAATCCGATGCGCTTCGATGGATCCAAGCCGGCAATCCGAATAATGGACGTCGCGAGTCGGATACCGATTCCTTGTACTTCTGATAGGCCGTAGACCAATAATCGGTTGCCGTCAATATTCGTGCCGAGAACCCTTACGATTTGCTTGAAATCTTCAGACATGAATGTCACATCACATCTTTACGAATAAATGCAGTAAACGCCCTTCTTTTCATACAAGGATCAAAACCAACCCATAGAAAGGCACTTTACATTGCATCACTCGCAAGTGCGTGAATGAAGGATTTAAAAAAAAGTGTTGGGAATTGCACCGCCACGATGGCGTAAAATCCTTCTCCATGGTTTTTGCCGAGAACACGGCACAAGGTTTATCCGAGATGGCCGGCGTTTAACTCTGCCGTGGGTAGCATCACCATAACCTTGTTAGATAAGGTCTCGATCGACCGGAACCGGGAAATCACGTCGGCCCGGCTCGCCTTGCTCAAGAAAGCCGTGCAGCAAGACGTCGAGGCATTCCGCGTGGAATCAAGCATCGACGAGGTCAAGAAAGGGGAATCGATCATGTTCAAGATCTCCATCGAGGGCGAGGACTCGGAAGCGGCGAGGAACTACCTGCGCTTGAAGCACGGCGCCCGCACGCTGCTCGTGGACTTGCACGAGGAGGATGCGGTGCCACGCGCGAGGGCGGACGCGCCCGGTTCGGCTGGATTCGGCATCTTTTTCGACATCGGGCTCGAAGGGAAAAACGCGCTCTACCCGCTGTTCCGCATGCGCGAGCAACTGGTTGACGGGAAGAAGCTGCCCGCACGCCGCATAGCCAAGCTCTTTGGTTTCTGCAACGGCTTCGGTTACCCCGTTGTCGTGACGAGGATCGACGAGAATTCCAAGGTGTTCGTTGAACTCGATGCCCGCGCCGTGGAGGAGTTCAAGGCATGGCGGCGAGACGGCCTCGACCGGGTCGTGTGCCACGGCGAGACAAAGGATGCCATCGAGCGCTCGCTGGTGAAAGCGGGTGCTAAAAAAGAACATTTCATGATCCAGGAGGCGGGGTTTCTCGATTGCATCATCACGTGCGACGGCCGAACGGAAGGCGCAGGTCTCGTGGGCTTGATCGGCCCCTGCTTGCCCCACGTGGCGATGGCCGTGTTCAACGGGGTCGAGGTCGCCAAGGCCACGAGGTGAACGCGGCAGGCGTTGATGAGCACAGGGCGGGATCATTCGGTGCCCTTGAGTGCCTTCTCGAGATCGTTGATCAAGATCGACACGGAGCCGAGCGCGCCGATGTCGCGGTCGAGGATCTTGACCGGATCGCCGGCGTCGATTTCTTTCTTCGTGAGACCGGACACCCTCCCACCGCCGAACACGAACGCGATTTTCTTGTCAGCCTTTATAGCATCCGCCACCTCGCCGATGTTGATTTGTCCCTTTAGTGCAAACTGCGGCGGCACGAAGATGTAGATCTTGTCGAACGAGAGCACGTCCCGCATGTCTTCGAGATCCCGGAGCACGAGGAAGTTCTTCTGCGCCTTGAAGCAATCCTTGGAGGCTCCTTCGACGCCGCCGGACGCGCCGCCCATGACCCGGGTGAGGATCAGGTTGTCCTTGCCGAAGCCCTCGATCACGATGCGGGTGAACTCCTTGATCACGCGGGCCGAGTCGGGCGCGTGGAAGATGAAATAGACATTTTTCCAAGTCATGAGAACTTAGCTCTCTTGTTATTTGTTTTAAAAAATGGACGAGGTGGGATTCGGACCCACGACGATCACGGTGTAAGCGTGACATCAATCGGCATCCTGGTTCAAGCCAGGGGCTAACCGGGCTAGATCACTCGTCCTTGGTTGGTTTATCAATAACTGCTGGATACAATAATTCGAGCCTCTTATATCCCTAGACAAGAGGACCGTGTGTTCTCGTAGGATTCAAATGGCCATGGTCGCGTATAGACAAGTAACCAAACGCAACCAAGATCTCCCACGTAGTAGTGACAAAAAATGGATTCGACCACCATCGATGGCATACCAATCTACTTGAGCCGCCCGACCACGATCGACATAGAATGGATCGGGCAACCGGACGTGATGGAGCAGCTAATTGCCACTTGGGCGACCATCCACGAGGCAGACTTGCCCATGTGCCCCCGGATCCTCGGCCAGCCTGGATCGGGCAAAACCACCCTTGCTTATGCCGCTGCGAAGAAGATCAACAAGGAGGTCTACATCTTCCAGTGTACCGCCGACACGCGCCCCGAGGATCTCATCATCACGCCCGTGCTTGGCTCGAAGCAGGAGATCCGGTACCATGCAAGCCCGCTCGTGACCGCCATGATCACGGGCGCCGTGTGCATTCTCGATGAAGGCAATCGCATGCCAGAGAAGTCGTGGGCTTCGCTAGCTCCTTTGCTCGACCGCCGCCGGTACGTGGAATCGATCCTGGCAGGGATCCAGGTCAAGGCACAC
>Ga0172366_10000923_pt1 | contig 22367 bp, 21 predicted proteins | sample LakKivSesite69cm_FD_114533 | JGI IMG/M metagenome (GOLD analysis project Ga0172366, IMG submission 114533) | Sediment microbial communities from Lake Kivu, Rwanda - Sediment site 69cm | ecosystem: Environmental > Aquatic > Freshwater > Lake > Sediment | place: Rwanda: Western Province, Lake...
ACCTCCTTCATCCCAACCCCCTGAATAAAATGACCTGATTTTAGCCCAGGGGGGTGACATTATCGTCCCGCGATTACGCGGGAGAGTTAGGGGATGACATTTTCGCTTTGGCACGACACAGCTCAGTCCAAGATATTGACAACCCGCCTGATTTTATGGTAGTAAATTATCAGACCAGTCAATAAAATTTTTAAAATTCAAAAGGAGATTTAAAATGACCACCAAAAGCAAATCAAAAAAAGCTTCTAAACCATTTCGGATGAAGCCCATTGCCCCAATGATGATTGAGCATAGGCTGATTGAGAGAATGATTAGCCTGATGAAACAAGAACTGGAAAAAATCAACCAGCAAAACCTCGCCCGACCAATTCTGATTGAGATAATGGTGGACTTTATCAGAACCTATGCGGATAGAACCCATCACGGAAAAGAGGAAGACATACTTTTTAGAGACCTTGCCCAGAAAAAAATCTCCCCGGAGCATAAAAAAATTATGGATGAGCTAATCCAAGAGCATATCCAAGCCCGAGCAATAGTCAGCAGGCTGGTAAGCGCAAAACAAAAATACGAAAAAGGAGAAAGCAATGCCTTGCCAGATATTGCTCAATGCCTTAAAGAGCTGGTTGAATTCTATCCCAAACATATTGAAAAAGAAGACAAGCGCTTTTTCATCCCAGCTATGAGCTATTTCACCGAAAAAGAACAAAGCCAAATGCTGGATGAATGCTTTGAGTTTGATAGAAAAATGATTCACGAAAAATACACTAAGCTTATAGAAAATATGGAAAAAGAAAATTAATCTTAACCAGCCAGTTTATTACCCTTTGGCTTAGCGCTAAGAAGCTGAAAACGAAATTTAAAAATATGAATATAATTCTAATGGTTTTTGGATTGGACAGGGAATAAGGGATAATTGAGGATGCGGGGAAACTCAGCAAGGGATGGAGGGCATTTGAAAAGAATGGAAAATCTGGATATTATGGCTAATAAATAAGGGGCCATGAAGACATATACTCACCATAATGACCATTTAGGCACGCCAAAGGTTTTGACCAATTCCGGAGGCTTGCTGGTCTGGGTTTAAGAGCTTGTGATTTCAGGTTGTTTTGGGTGGGGGAAGGTTCTTCTCCAGATTCGGAGCATGATTTGAAGCGCGTATTTGGGTCTTTTGAAGACCAGGTCCGGGAAGAAGCGAATCAGGAATTTGAGGGGATTTCTGAGAAAGGAGCTGATGCTATATTTGAGGAATGCTCGGCCGGCGATTTTTTCTAATTCTCCTTTTTTGAAGAATTTTTCATTATAGGGTGATTTGAGATAAGAGAGGTTTTCAAAATTGAATTCATCTTTGAGCATTTCTTTTTGTTTGGCGATTTGATAAAGCTCGGTGCCGGGCAGGGGATTGGCGATAAAGAAATAAGCCAGGTCGGTTTTCATTTCCTTAGCAAAGCGGATGGTTTGTGAGATTTGGTCTCTGGTTTCGCCTGGGAAGCCGATGATGTAAAAAGCATCGGTTCTGATTTTTTTGGTTCTGATGTATTTGGTGATTTCTTTAGCTTTTTCCAGGTTGATGGGTTTTTTGACTATGTTCCGGACCACCTCCTGGCAACCGCTTTCATAGGCAAGGGTCATCTCATAGCAACCTGCTTTTTCCATTAAATCCACCAGCTCCTGGTCTAGGGTCCAGAGCGCGACTCCATTTGGGAAGTTAAATTTAATTTTATAGTTCCGATTGATGATTTCCTGAAAAATGGCTTTAGCGCGCTCTTTATTAGCGGTGATGTTATCGTCCTCAAATTGAATCTCTTCAATGCCCCATTTATCTATCAGTTCTCCGATTTCGTCTGCGACATTTCTTGGGGAGCGGAATCGGTATCTTCTTCCCCAGAACGCGGAGCTGGAGCAATAGATGCAATGGGCGGGACAGCCCCGGGAGGTAATCATTGGCGCGTATTTTTTGCTTCTCATACTGAGACTATGGGGGATGCCTCGCTCCTGATAAAGGCTCATCGGCAGCAGGTCTCGGGCAGGAAAGGGGATGGAGTCCAGATTTTCAATCCATTTGGTTTTAGGATTGACCTGGACTTTTTCATTATCTTTATAAGCAAATCCATCAAGGTCGGAAAAAGATTTGCCCTGGCTTAAGCGCTGAATAAATTCCAGGAGGGTGATTTCCCCTTCGCCCAGGCAAATGCAATCAATGGCTGGTTCAGACAGGCAGTTCTCAGGCATAAAACTTGGATAAGTTCCGCCAATAATCACCAGTATTTCCGGGTCAATTTTTTTAATTTCTTTGGCGATTTGGCGAATCACTGGAAAGACCGAGCTGAAGATGCAGGTGATGCCAACAATATCTGGCTTTGCCTTTTCAATTCTGGCGCGGATTTCAGAAAGAGATGCGCCGAACCAGGTATAGCCATCTCCCAATTCTTGCTCATAATCGCTCTCCGCCGGCGCGTCCATAATCTCCAGATTTACCTGGTTTCTCAAAACTCCGGCAAGGTAGGAGATGCCTAAAGGCTGGCTGGGTCTATATATGGTTTCATCAGAGAATCTATACGGAGGGAATAATAAGAGCAGTTTATCTATTTTTCTTTCTTTAGTCATTGTCCATTTACAAAAAATTAAATTTTATTTTTATTATAAACTGAAGATTGAAAAAAGCCAGTTTGAGAAAAAGCGGGTTTGTTATCTTTGCAAGAGTTTGGTATATTTGTAGTGGATTAAATAGGAGGAGGGATAAATGAGCAAAGCGGATAATGATTCAGTGGTTTTGGTTAAGGAATGCGGGGAGTATGAGCCAGATAAAATCCGCTTGATGGTTTTGGATGGGATGAAAAAATTGGGCTATTCGCCAAGGGGAAAGGTTGCGCTCAAGCCCAATGTGGTTTGTGCGTTTGACCCGAAGTTTTCCAGTGTTCACGCTTACACTCATCCTAAGTTTCTCTCCGGGGTGGTTAGAGCGGTTAGTGAGCAAGATGAGGTCAGTGGGATTGCAATAACCGAGACTTCAGCGGTTGGGAATCCGAGTCCGGTGAGCTTTCATTTTGCGGGCTATACCAAATTAGTCAGGGAGCTGAAAAAAGAGGTAAAGAAGCCGGTTCGGCTGGTTGGGATGGATGAGGAGATGAGGAAAGAGGTTTTTTTGGGTGGAGTGGTTCATCATCAGGTTCGGCTGGCGAGGAGTTTTGCGTTAGCGGATAGTAAAATTTATCTGCCCAAGCTAAAGGGTCATTGCGTAAGTCGGATGACCGGCGCGGTCAAGCTGAACATCGGGATTTTGAGTTTTGATGATAGGTCAGTTCGGCATGATTTTCTTTTGGACCAAAAAATTGTGGACCTGCTTCGGGTGGGTTATCCGGATTTTGTGGTGATGGATGCGATTACTATTGGCGTGGGAAATGAGGCATTGCCGATCCCGAGGAAATTGGGACTGATTTTGATGGGGAGGAATCCGGTTGCAGTGGATTTAGTTGCCAGTCGGCTTTTAGGGATGAGGGGAGAGGTTGATGTGCCTTATTTAGCTCTGGCAATCAAGAATGGGTATAAGCCAGCGAGTCTGGAGGAGGTTAAGCTAATAGGTGATGCGGAGAGCGAGAAGGATTTGGAGAGGTTTGCGGAGCGGGTGAAGCCGTATGATGATGAGTTTTATAGATGGCAGGATGTGAACAAGGAGCTTGAGCGGATGCGCTCACCGCTTCGGCTATATTTTGGACCTTATTCTGAGAAGAGCGAGGCGCGATGTGAGACCGGGTGCGTGATGGGCTTGAAGATGTATTTAGCATTTTTAGAGGCGTATGCGGGAGTGGATGGGTTTGCCAGAGCCAAGCCCGGGATATTTGTGATAGGCAAAATCAGGGAAGAGATAGATGCCAAAGGAGCTAATGTGTTTATTTTTGGCAGTTGCAGTTCTGCGAAGATATTGAATCCGGGCAAGGTGGTAAATATAAATAAATGCTTTACCACTGCGTCTGATATGTTTTTAATAGTGGGCAACCGCACCGGCATAAAATCTCCGTTTTTTGACCCAAAATTTTTAAGCCAATATGTGCCATATTTGCTCTTTTCCATTGGCAAGAAGCTGGTCAATGGTCGGTATCTTCAAGATATTGCCTATTTTGCGAGTCAGGGGCTTTTCAGGAAGATATGAAGAACAGGTTTTAAGTTCTTAAAAATTAGGTAGATATAAACAATTGATTTTTAAAACATTTTTAAATTTTTGGTATTATATTCATTTTTTTCTTGACAAAATTTGACAAAAATATATAATATTATTACTCAAAAAATATGTATGCTCCCCCGTCGCTTGACCTTTTGGTAAGTGGCGGGGTTTTCATTTTCAGGAGGAAAATTGCAGGCAAAGAAACGGGTTTATGCTTTTTTTGATGGTCAAAATTTGTTTCATTCAGCCAAAGAATGTTTCGGCTATACTAAGCCCAATTATGACCCAATCAAATTAGCCATTGCTCTTACAGAGTTGGAAAAAGATCGGATGCTGATTGGTCTTAATTTTTATACTGGGGTGCATTCTAGCAAAGTTCGGCTTGATTTAAATCAGTTCTGGCATAAAAGGCTGGAAGCATTAAAACATCGTGGAAAAAAATTCGGAATTCAACTAAAGATTATCTCCCGTCCTCTGAAATATACTATGATTGATGATATTAAAAATCCCGGTCAAAAATATCCTTTGCCCAGAGAAAAAGGTATTGATGTTCGCATGGCGCTTGACTTAGTAAGGCTTGCCAGGTATAGACAATTTGATGTGGCTATAATCTTCAGCCAGGACACTGACTTAATAGAAGCGGTTCATGAGGTGTTTGCCTTAGGACGGGAGTTAGGGGTGAAATTTTTTATAGAGTGCGCTTTTCCGGGAAATCCTGACTCGGAAAAGCAGCCTATCGGCATCAGAGACACCCGCTGGAGAATTATTGACAAAGCCCTCTATGATTCCTGTCTTGACCCTGATACCGATTTATATTTCCCAAAACCACCAATGTTTAAGAACCCATAAAACCAGCGTGCTGGAGCGATAAGAGTAAGTCTTCAAAATAAACTTGTTCCAACCTTTTTTACGATTTATTTTTTAGCTACGCCATTTTGGTTATGACAAGGGGTAAGCTCCTGGTCATTTAGGAATTTTTGGAGAGCGCAGTTGAATTCTTTGGGCTTATTCATATTCGGGGTATGAGCGCCTTTTTTGACCACATAAAGCTGGCTATCCGGAATGTTTTTGAGAAAAGTTTTACTCACGCTGAGTGGCACCAGGTTATCATTATCTCCCCAGATGAGTAATGTTTTGGCTTGAATTTTTGATAGGTCATCCGTGAGGTCAATTTTGGCAAGCTGGGATAAGGCTTTATCCAGGGCTTTCAGGTAAGGAAACTCCTCATTGGTGTTTCTAAAAGATGCGTTCATTTCTGCTCTTGCCATTTGTTTGGGAGATGTGCCTTTATATTGCTTTGCGCTGGTCACTCCGGTCAATCTGAAAGCTAAGGGAGTGGCAAGGGGAGCAAGATTAATCAGAGGAATTGATTTTATTCCTGCAGAATCGCTCAAGACCAGTCGGTTCACCCGGTCCGGATAATGAATTGCGAGATAACCGGCAATGGCGCCGCCCATAGAATTGCCGATGATATGCGCTTTTTTGATGTTGAGCTGGTCCATAAGCTGGATGACTATATTGGCGAAATCAGGCACTGAGTAATCAAACTCCTCTGGTTTTGCGCTTTTTCCGTGTCCGGGCAGGTCTGGGACAATCACCCGATACTGGTCTCTAAAATCCTCAAACTGGTCCCACCAGTTCTGGACATTTCCGCTCAAGCCGTGGATAAAGACCATTGCCTCGGGATTAGACGCTCCCCATTCTAAATAACAGATTTTTACCCCTTGAATCTCGGTATAACGCTCCAAGGCATAATAAGGAGGAGGGTTCCAGACCAAGCTCTTGAACCTGATATTAACACATCCAAAAAGAATCAGGCTCAAGACCAAAGATAAACCGATATTAGCTCTCCTCATCTCTCTCCCCCAAAAGAATTTATAAGATATTAGCATATTGGACAAGCTCTGGCAAAGTTATTATGATGAATAAAAGGGGTTATTAACCAGGAGGGAGGAAAGATGAGAATAGAGAATAGCTTTTGGGGACTGGTTTTGAGCGGGCTATTATTTTGCCTGTTGATGAGCCAGGTGAGCGCCTCGGAGAAGGAGCTTATTGAGCTAAAGGTGGTTGAAAAGGTGGAGCTGAATCGGTATTTAGGCAAGTGGTATGAGATAGCGAGCATTCCTGCGCCTTTTCAGAAGCAATGCGCTTATGGCGTTACTGCGACCTATTCAATGGGCAAAGAGGGAATGATTGAGGTTTTGAATCAATGCTGGACCAAGGAGGGAAAATTAAAGAGCGCAAAAGGGAGAGCCTGGGTAGTGGATGAAAAGAGCAATGCCAAGCTCAAGGTAAGTTTTGTGCCATTGGTGAATTGGAATTTTTTAGCCGGGGATTATTGGGTGATAGATTTGGGAAAAAATTATGAATACGCGGTGGTGGGTCATCCCACTCGGAAATATGGATGGATATTGGCGAGAGAGCCAAAAATAGATAAATCAGCGCTGGATAAGATTATCCAGCGGTTGGCTGAGCAGGGATATGATTTTTCTAAATTTCGGCTCACGGAGCATAAGCCATCTTCATCGGAAAAATAATTCATTTGGTCTGGCGCTTGACAACATTTTCAAAAATTAGATAATTTTATTGTTTGATTAGAAAATCATTAAAAATGTAAAAATGGCTTGCTTTTTTATAAAAATTGAGTAAATTATAAAAGGGTAGTTAAAGTAGTTCAATGGTTTCAAGTAGTCAGCATAACAGCCGGTCAGTCAGCCTGTGGGAGCAACTTTATGAGTTCAGCGGAGAGAAGGTTGCCAATTGTTATCAATGTGGCAAATGCTCTGCGGGCTGTCCTCTTGCCGGGGAAATGGATTATGCTCCCAATCAAATTATTCGTATGCTTCAGCTGGGATTTCCGGAATTAGAGAAAAAAGCCCTTGGCTCGCTCTGTATCTGGCTATGTCTCACCTGCGAGACCTGCGTCGCGCGTTGCCCAAAAGAGGTGGATTTACCTAAAATTATGGATTTTTTAAGACAGGAATCGCTTAAAAGAGGATTAGCTCATCCAGAGGCAAAAAACATTATTGCCTTTCATAAGGCGTTTCTTGACCCGGTCAAATACACTGGCAGAGCTTTTGAGGTGGGGCTGATAGCGGACTATAAGACTCGGTCTCCGGGGAGTGTTTTTCAGGATATTTTGACCGCGCCTAAATTATTTTTGAGAGGAAAATTAAATCTCTTTCCACATTTTATTAAAGGCAGAAAAGAGGTCGCTAAAATTTTTGAAAGGGCAATAAAAAAGGAAAATAAAAAATGAAGTTCGGATATTATCCAGGTTGCACCTTATTAGGCACTGCTCGGGAGTTTGAGGAATCTTTATTTGCGATAGCAAAAAGGATTGGCTTGGAGCTGGAGGCGATTCCGGACTGGAATTGTTGCGGAGCAACCGCGGCTCATAATTTAAGTCATCTTTTATCTATTGCGCTTCCTGCCCGGAATCTGGCGCTGGCGGAAAAAAGCGGGATGGAGGAGATTCTGGTGCCTTGTTCTGCCTGTTATAGCAGATTAGCGGTTGCCCGGTTTGAGTTATTGGAGAATGAGAGTTTAAGAAAAGAGGTCTCGGAGCTGATTGAGATGGATTATCAAGGCACCGCCAGGGTTTTGAATATCATAGAGGGCTTAAATAAGGTTTTTGGTGATAGCGGTGAGATAAAAATCGTCAAGCCTTTTGAGCATAAGGTCGCTTGTTATTATGGCTGTTTATTAGTGAGACCGCCCAAGGTGGTCAAATTTGACCGCCCCGAAGACCCGCAATCTATGGATGAGCTGATGAAAAAAATCGGCGCAACCCCTATAGATTGGGCGTTTAAGGTGGAATGTTGTGGCGCGGGGTTCAGCGTGTCCAGAACTGATTTGGTCGCAAAGCTCTCCGGGAGGATTATTGAAGATGCGACCAAAAGAGGCGCAGACGCGATTATTGTTGCCTGCCCAATGTGCCATTCTAATCTGGATATGAGGAGAGGGGATATAGAAAAGGCTTTGGGAAAAAAATACTCTGTTCCTGTTATTTATCTTACTCAGGCGATTGGGCTGGCGTTAGGAATTGATGAGAAGGAATTAGGCTTGCATAGGCATTTGGTGCCGGTGGTTTTTCCGGAGAAGCCCAAGCCCCAGGAAGGGTCTCAGGAAAAGGAAAAGCTGGCTGAGGCGGTGGAGGAATAAGATGGCGAGAATCGGGGTTTTTATCTGCCATTGTGGAGAGAACATCGCGGGAACTGTTGATACCGCCAAGGTAGCGGAAGAAGCGGGAAAAATCCCCGGAGTGGTGTATAGCGTTGATTATAAATATATGTGCTCGGACCCGGGACAGAACCTGATTAAAGAGGCGATAAAGGAAAAGAAGCTCACTGGGGTGGTGGTGGCGGCTTGCTCTCCCAGGATGCACGAGCCTACTTTCCGTAGAGCCTGCGCAGAGAGCGGTTTGAACCCATTTCTTTGTGAGATGGCAAATATCCGTGAGCAATGTAGCTGGGTGCATGAAAAGACTCCTGCGACCACTGAAAAGGCAATAGAGCTGGTTCGGATAATAGTTGAAAAGGTCAAGCGCAATAAACCGCTTTATCCGATAAAGGTGCCGGTGACCAAGACCGCGCTGGTCTTGGGAGGAGGCATTGCCGGGATTCAGGCGGCACTGGATATAGCTAATGCGGGTCATAAGGTGATTTTAGTGGAGCGGAGTCCGAGCATTGGCGGTCATATGCTTCAGCTCTCTGAGACCTTTCCCACCTTAGATTGCTCTCAATGTATCCTGACCCCGCGGATGGTTGAGGTTGCCCAGCATCCCAATATCACGCTTTACACCTATTCTGAGCTTGAGAGCCTTGAAGGCTTTATTGGCAATTTTAAGGCCAAGATTCGCAAAAAGGCAAGAGGAGTGGATGAAACTCTATGCACGGGTTGTGGCATCTGCATCCAGAAGTGCCCTCAGAAAAAAATTCCCAGTGAGTTTGACACCGGGTTAGGGAAAAGACCAGCAATTTATGTTCCCTGCCCCCAGGCGGTTCCCAATAAGCCAGTGATTGATAAAGAGCATTGCACCTATTATCTGAAAGGCAAGTGTAAAATCTGCGAGAAGTTCTGCCCCAGAGGCGCGATTAAATTTGACCAGCAGGACGAGATTATCACTGCGGAGGTGGGAGCTATAGTTGCCGCAACTGGGTATGATATTTTGAACCCGGACTTTTTCCCAGAATATGGCTATGGCAAATATCCGGATGTGATTACTGGCTTACAATTTGAGAGACTGGCAAGCGCAAGCGGTCCCACTTTAGGCGTAATCAAGAGGCCCTCAGATGGGAAAGAGCCAGAGACCGTGGTGTTCATAGCCTGCGCTGGCTCCAGGGACCCTGCCAAAGGAATAGATTATTGCTCCAAAATTTGCTGTATGTACACCGCCAAGCATGCAATGTTATATAAGCATAAGGTTCATCACGGAAAGGCTTATGTGTTTTATATGGACATCCGTGCGGGCGGAAAAATGTATGAGGAGTTTGTGCGCAGAGCAATAGAGGAGGATGGAGCGATTTATATTCGGGGTCGGGTGTCAAGGATTTATGAGGAGGATGGCAAGCTGATTGTAAAAGGAGCGGATACTTTGTTAGGAGGACAGCCGATAGAGATAAAGGCGGATATGGTGGTGCTGGCGACCGCAATGGTTGCGCATAAGGATGCAGAGGAGCTTGCCCAGAAGCTCAAAGTCAGCTATGACCCGTATCATTTTCTTTCTGAGGCGCATCCCAAGCTGAGACCAGTTGAGACCAATACTGCCGGGATATTTGTCGCAGGAGCCTGTCAGGCGCCCAAGGATATTCCAGAGGCGGTTGCTCAAGCGTCAGGCGCGGCCAGCAAGGTCAGCGCGCTGTTCAGCTCGGATGAGCTTTCTCGGGAGCCAGTGATAGCAGTGGTCAATCGCAGTGCGCCACCGGTTTATTCCACCTGCACCGGTTGTTTCCTCTGCGAGAAGGCTTGTCCTTATCAGGCAATAGAGCGAGAAGAGATAAAGGACCGAAAAGGCAATTTGATAAAAGTGGTGGCAAGGGTGAATCCGGGGCTATGTCAGGGCTGTGGCACCTGTGTTTCCCTTTGCAGAGTAAAGGCAATTGACCTGCAAGGATTTACCAATGAGCAGGTTTATGCAGAACTGCTGGCATTATAGGATGATAAAATGAGCGAGTTTGAGCCAAAAATAGTTGCGTTTGTCTGTAATTGGTGCACCTACGCAGGAGCGGATTTAACCGGCACCAGCAGAATCAAATATGCGCCCAATGTGCGGATGATTCGGCTTCCCTGCACCGGTCGGATTGACTTTATGCTTTTGCTCAAGGCCTTTGACCAGGGAGCAGATGGTATCATTGTTTCTGGCTGTCATCCCAATGATTGCCATTACACCGCTGGTAATTTTCACGCCAGAAGACGCTGGATAGTTTTTCGCTCCTTACTGGACTTTTTAGGAATTGACACGAAAAGGGTGCATTTTGCCTGGGTGAGCGCGGCCGAAGGCGCAAAATGGGCAGAGCTGGTCAATTCAGTCGCTGAGGAGGTTAAGAAGCTGGGCCCTTATGATGAATATAAAAATTTACTGAGCAGAGGAATTGAATAAAGAGGAGAAGGATGGAGGAGCTTCAGAAAAAAGCGCGTGAGTTGTTAGAGAGCCAAGCGATCAAGGTGATAATTGGCTATGGCAAAGGCTCTTCTGGCCAGGCTCGGCCGGTTTTTATTCGGAAGCCAGAAGCGGTAGATAAGCTGATTCTGGATGAGAGCTGTGTTCAAAATCTTGCGGTCTATCTTTTAAAGCCAGAGGTCAAGGCATTGGCTAAGCCCGGGATTGTCGCAAAGACCCCGGTTTTAAGGACTATTCTTCAATTAGCCTCAGAGAATCAGATTAAGGATGGAGAGCTCGTGGTGCTGGGTATTTCTCCGGATAACAAGCTGATTGAATTTTCAGACCTGAAAGCAATTGAAGATTATGTCTCTGGATTAAGTTTTGAATATAGCCAGGCGGATAAGGCATTATTGGAAAAGTTAGAGAAGATGAGCCAAGCCGAGCGGTTCCGGTTCTGGCAGGAGCAATTTTCCAAGTGTATAAAATGTTATGCGTGCAGAGCCAGTTGTCCGCTATGTTATTGCGCAAGGTGCATGGTGGAGTGCAATCAGCCGCAATGGATACCGGTTGCGCCTCATCAGGTTGGCAATTTAGAGTGGCATATAGTCCGGGCAATGCATTTAGCAGGAAGATGTGTAAATTGTGGGGATTGTGGCAGGGCTTGTCCGGTTGGGATACCGGTTCATCTCTTGGGAGAGAAGTTGGCGGAGGAGATTTTTAAGAGCTTTGGGCTCAGGTCCGGCGCCAAGGTTCAAGGAGAATATGCCTTAGGCGCCTGGAAGTTGGAAGATAAAGAGGATTTTATCAGGTGAGCGATGCAGATTGAGAAAAAAATACTGAAAAAAGGCTCGCTCGGGAAATTATTTGAGAAAATCAGTGCCAGCGGAAGAAGAATTTTAGCCCCGGCGCAGGATGGAGAGAATATCTTTTTTAAAGAGGTGTCCTCTCCAGAGCAGGTTGCTCGGGATTATATACAGACCACGCTTTCTGCCAAATCCGCAGTGTTTCCTGCTTGCGAAAAGCTGTTCGGGTATAAATTTGAGGGAAGCCAGGTTAAAATTGAGGATAGAGATTTGAATTTTAAGCCCACTGTGATTTTTGGGCTTCGTCCCTGTGATGCCAGGAGCTTTTCAGTGATGAACCAGGTTTTCACCTGGGATTATCAGGATGAGTTTTTCAAGAAGAGATTAGAAAATACTGCCATTATTGGTTTAAGCTGTTCTAAGGCGGACCAGTATTGCTTTTGCGCTTCAGTCGGAGGCGGTCCCGGGGATAGTCAAGGCAGTGATATTCTTTTAACCCAGATAGGCTCTGGAGATTATCTGGCAGAAGTGATAACGGAAAAAGGAAAAGAGCTGGTCTCAATAGTCCCGGAGCTGTTTGAGCCAGCTGAAGGCGAGGATAAGGAAAAATATCTGGCAAGCATGCCCAAGCAATTTGAGCTTAAAGAGTTGAGCGAGAAACTGCCCGGACTTTTTAATAACCCTGAGCTATGGATAGAGCAATCGCTTCGGTGCTTGGGCTGTGGCGCTTGTGCGTTTGTTTGCCCAGCCTGTGTGTGCTTTGACATTCAGGATGAGGCAAAGAAAGAGGGAGGAATAAGGCTTCGTTGCTGGGACTCCTGCGGATTTTCTCTGTTCACGCTTCACACCTCGGGTCATAATCCTCGGGAGGCTCAGAGCCAGAGATGGCGTCAGCGGGTGATGCATAAATTTTCTTATTTTAATGACCGGTTAGGAGTGATTGGCTGTGTGGGCTGTGGCAGATGCTCAAGAATATGTCCAGCAGATATGAACCTGTTAGAGCATTTGAAAGCAATTGCGGAGGCAAAGTAAATGACAGAGGCAAACATCTATAAGCCGTATTTGATGCGGATAGAAAAAGCTATAGATGAGGCGCCAGGAATCAAGACCTTCCGGTTATTGTTTGTTAATGAGGAGGAAGGGAAGAATTTTAGTTTTAAGGCTGGGCAATTTGGGGAGTATTCGGTTTTTGGGCAAGGGGAATGCACTTTTTGCATTGCGTCTTCTCCGACTCGGAAAGGCTATATAGAATGCACTTTCCGTCAGGCAGGACGAGTGACCCAAGCTTTAGCCAATCAGGAAGAGGGGGAGATTATTGGCTTTCGTGGACCTTATGGGAACATTTTTCCGATTGAGAGCTGGGAGAAAAAGAGCCTTCTTTTTATTGCGGGCGGAATTGCCTTGCCTCCGCTTCGGTGTGTGATATGGAATGCGCTGGATTGGAGAGACCGGTTTAAGGATATAACCGTCATTTATGGAGCGAGGACGGTTGCGGATTTGGTTTATAAATATGAGCTTGAGGAATGGTCCAAGCGGGAGGACCTTAAGTTAATCACCACGGTTGACCCGGGGGGAGAGACCCCGGACTGGAAAGGAGAAATCGGGTTTGTGCCAACGGTCTTGGAAAAGGCGTCTCCTTCCAGTGAGAATACCATTGCGCTGGTCTGCGGACCTCCGATTATGATTAAATTGACTTTACCGGTGCTTGCCAAGTTAGGGTTCAAGCCTGAGGATACATTTACCACTTTGGAGAATCGGATGAAGTGTGGACTTGGGAAATGCGGAAGGTGCAATGTTGGCAAGTTCTATGTTTGCAAGGATGGTCCGGTGTTCACATTGGCTCAGCTAAACACCCTGCCAGCTGAGTATTGAGCCATTGATTTAAGTTTTTTATTTAACCCACCGAAGAAGGCATTTTTAATTTCAAGTTTGACAACCATCTTTTTGGAAAAGATAATTGTTTATTAAAAATGAGCACGCTTTATTTAGTTAGGCACGGTCAGGCGAGCTTTGGCTCTGCCAATTATGACCAATTATCTGAGCTGGGCAAAAAGCAGATGCGCCTGCTTGGAGAGTTCTGGCTCAGATGGGGGATAAAAATTGACGCGGTTTATACTGGAAGTTTGGTTCGGCAAAAGGATTCTGCAAAAGCAGTGATGGAGGAGTTTAAAGCTAAAGGCAATCATTTTCCAGAGCTGATAGTTTTGGATGAGTTTAATGAGTATGACACTCGGCATATTCTCACCCGGTCTCTTTCCACAGTTTTAGCTGAGAACCCGGAGATATTTAAAATTCTCAAGGAGATGACGCCAGATGGGAGGGTGGATTTCTTGAATGATAAAAAGGCGTTTCAGAGGCTATTTGCAAGGGTGATGGATTTATGGGTGGATGACAAATTGAATCTGCCGGGGATGGAGCGGTGGGGAGAGTTTGTCAGGAGAGTTGAGAAGGGCATAGAAAAGGTGATAGCGGAGCACTCCCAGGGTAAAACGGTTGCGGTTTTTAGTTCCGGCGGACCGATTTCAGTTGGGATGAAGAAGGCGCTTGGTCTTTTGGATAAGACTGCGCTGGAATTGGGCTGGGTGATAGCCAATGGCTCAATCACAGAGTTTAGGTATAGTGGGGATAAGTTTTCATTAGTGGGTTTTAATAGTCTGCCCCATTTAGCGGAGCCGGAGCTAATCAGTTATAGATAAAAAAGGAGGGAAAGATGGAGTTTAGCATTGATGAGCGGACTCAGACGGTTTTGGAGATGGTTCGGGAGTTTATGCAAAAGGAGGTTTATCCTCTGGAGCCTCATTTCCTTTTTAAGAGCTTCAAGCAGATGAAGCCCAGGTTAGAGGAGGTGAGGAACAAGGTTAAGCAGATGGAGCTCTGGGCGCCTCAGTTGCCCAAGGAATTGGGAGGAGTGGGGATTGGCTTTATGGGCTATGCCATAGTTTGTGAGGAGATTGGAAGGTCTCCGATTGGACCTTATATTTTTGGCAGTCAGGCGCCGGATGCGGGCAATATAGAGATTCTTGCCAAATATGCGACTGAGGAGCAGAGGGAAAAATATATGTGGCCCTTGATTCGGGGAGAGATTCGGAGTTGTTTTTCAATGACTGAGCCGGAGTTTGCTGGTTCCAATCCCACAGAGATGGGCACGACCGCGGTCAAGGATGAGGGTGATTATATGATAAATGGTCATAAATGGTTCACCAGCGCTGCGGATGGCGCAAATTTTGCCATTGTGATGGCAATCACCAATCCTGAGGCAGACTCTCCTTACTTGCGGGCAAGTATGATAATAGTGCCGACTGACACAGCTGGCTTTAATCTGGTTCGGAACATCTCAGTGATGGGTCATACTGGGGATGATTATGCGACTCATGGAGAGATTTTGTATCAGAATGTTCGGGTGCCTTTGAAGAATCTATTGGGACCCGAGGGACAGGGATTTGTGATAGCCCAGGAGAGACTTGGACCGGGAAGGATTCATCATTGTATGCGCTATATTGGGATAGCTCAGCGCTGTTTTGAGATGATGTGCGAGTATGCGGCCAAGAGAGATGTGGGCGGGGGTAAAACCTTAGCCACCAAGCAAATCATTCAGGAATGGATTGCAGAGTGCAGAGCAGAGATTCATGCTGCGAGGTTAATGGTCTTGCATGCGGCCTGGAAGATAGACACGCAGGGCGCCTATGAGGCGCGGGAGGAGATTTCTTTGATTAAATTTTATAGCGCAAATGTGATGTTAAAGGTGATTGATCGGGCGATACAGGTGCATGGCGGGCTTGGGGTCTCGGATGACACAATTTTATCTTTCTTTTATCGGATGGAGCGGGGAGCTCGGATTTATGATGGTGCGGATGAGGTGCATAAGGTAGTGGTTGCCAGGAGGATTTTAAGGAAGTATCAGAAGAATATTAAATAAAATTTAAAGGTGAGAGATAAAATGGAGGAGTTTATTGACCAGGCTAAGCCAGTGAGAGCAGGAGAAGAGCTGGCTCAAGAGGAGTTGAAGAAATTTTTAGCAGATAAAATCCCAGGGGTATCTGGAGAGATTACGATTTTACAATTTCCTTCAGGTTATTCTAACCTGACCTATTTAATAAAAATTGGGGAGAAAGAGTATGTGCTTCGGAGGCCTCCGTTTGGAGCTAAAATCAAGAGTGCGCATGATATGGGCAGGGAGTGGAGGATATTTTCTGCGCTTCATCCGGTTTATCCCAAGGTGCCGAAGCCTTTAATTTTTTGTGAAGATGAGTCAGTGATTGGCGCGAAGTTTTATGTGATGGAGCGGATTAAGGGAGTGATTTTAAGAAGAGAGGTTCCTCAAGGGATAGAGTTTTCCAAGGAGATGGTGGAGCGGTTATGCGAATCGTTTATTCAGAATTTAGCTGAGATTCATCGGCTGGATTGTCAGGCAATCGGCTTGGGTCAATTGGGCAAGCCAGAGGGTTATCTTTATCGCCAGGTTTATGGCTGGGCTGAGCGATATGTCAATTCTCAGACCGACCAGATACCAGAGATAGAGCGGGTGATTGACTGGCTAAAAAAGAATCTACCTTCTTCGCCTAAACCAACCCTGGTTCACGGAGATTATAAGTATGATAACCTGATTCTGGACCCAAATGATTTAACTAAAATCATCGGGGTCTTGGACTGGGAGATGGCAACCATTGGCGACCCCTTAGCGGACCTGGGGGTCGCGTTAGGATACTGGGTTCAGGCAGATGACCCGGAGGAGCTGAGAGGAGCCGCGTTTGGTCCCACCTACTTTCCCGGAAGTTATTCTCGGCAAAAGCTGGCAGATAGGTATGCGGAGCTTACCGGGCGGGATATTTCCAACATTCCTTATTATGTCACTTTTGCCTTGTTTAAAATCGCAGTGGTGGTGCAACAGATTTACTATCGGTTCGTCAAGGGACACACTCAGGATGAGCGGTTCAAGCCACTTATCCTGATGGTGGCGCTTCTTTCCCGAACCGCGGAGCAGATAATTGAAAAAGGTAAAATTTCATTGGCCTGATTCCTGCTCGGATTCCCCTGATTCAGACTATAAAAATTTCAAACTCGAAAAATATCTTCTTTCAATTGACAGGATTAGCAGAGATATCTTAAATTTAAACATAGCGCAAAAGAATAATAGGGAGTGGCTTGGGTTTAATTTTAAATTGGGATTTCATTATCAGGAGGGGAAGATGAAGCGGCTCAGAGTTCTTGTGGTTATTTCAGTTTTCAGTTTGCTCGGGATTTTTTCCGCCTGCCAGCAGATAGACCCAGTGGAGCTTTTGAGTCGGCTAAAGGGCGAGCAGGCAGAACAAGCGACTCGCTTGACCGCAAAGATTATCGGTATTCGGATGGGCGCTCATAAGGTTCAGGTGAAGAATAATGTTATGGTTGCGATGCGGGATGGGCTTAAACTCGCAACTGATATTTACCAGCCTTTGCCCATTGGCAAATATCCGGTGATTACCTGCAGACTTCCATATGAGAAAAAGAAATGGTCTGCAATTGGCTATGTCTTGGCAAGCAATGGCTATGTCTTCGTGATTCAGGATTGTCGCTCCACTGGCGAGAGCGAGGGCAAGAATTTTATTCCGGTGCTCAGTGATTACTGGGACGGACACGATTTAATACACTGGATAAAGGAACAGCCCTTTTATAATGGTAAAATCGGAGCTTGGGGAGCAAGTTTTTTGGGCAGAACCCAATGGCTGGTCTCGGATTCCAAAGATATGGCCTGCCTTTACCCTCAGTTCACCTCCACCTCTTTTGCCAGTGGCTATAGGGGAGGGGCAAATCTGCACGAAGCGGTTATTACCTGGGCTTCCCGCACCGGGCATCATATCGGTAGAATTGAAGGCAAATCCAGGAAAGAGATAAATGAAATAATCCAGGAACAGATATTCTCAAGCGGTTATTACAATGCGCCTATGAATGAGCCTTGGCGGGTCAAGCCAGAGGAGATAGCTGGAAAGTCTCTGGAGGAGACACTTAAAATTTTGAGTGAAAAATTTGGAGAAGAATTAAGCTGGAACGGTGCTTCCTATTCAGAGGCGATTTTAGAAAAACTGCGAGACCTGTTATTCAGTGAGGGGATTGCAGAAGCGACCATGGGCTATAAAGACCGAATGGACTTATATCGGAACCTGAAATCGCCAGTGCTTTTGGTAAGTGGCTGGTATGATGTTCATAATCCTGCGACGATGGAGGATTTTGCCAACATAAAGAAATATGCCCGCGGGGAGGCTCAGAGGTATTCAAAAATTATGGTTGGTCCCTGGGCGCATATAATGCCGGGTCGGCACGATGCGCCAAGAGGCAAAGATAGAGGGGGGCAGAGTTTTTCCGCTTACCGGGCTGTATTTGTTTTTGACTGGTGGGATTACTGGCTCAAAGGAATTGACAATGAGTTTATCCATAGCCCACCGGTTCATATCTATGTGATGGGGAAAAACTACTGGCGCTATGAAAATGAATGGCCATTAGCCAGAACTCAATGGACTAAGTTCTATCTTCATTCTCAGGGGAATGCCAACTCGGTAAATGGGGATGGCTGGTTAAGCATAGAACCGCCTCAAGATGAGCCTTCAGACCAGTTTGATTATGACCCCAATAATCCAGTTCTGACAATGGGGGGAGCAAAACTCCTTCCTCCCTCTGGCTCTCTTGACCAGAGAGAAGCAGAATCTCGGAATGATGTCCTAGTCTATAGCTCAGAGGTATTAAAGGAGGACTTAGAGATAACTGGACCCCTAACCGCGATTATTTATGCCAGTAGCTCTGCTAAAGATACTGATTTTACAGCCAAGCTGGTGGAGGTTTATCCAGATGGCAAAGCCATCCTGATAAATCAAGGCATCATCAGAGCCAGGTTTAGACAGGGGAAAGATAATCCGAGCTTGATTGAGCCGGGCAAGATATATAGATATGAAATCAGTCTCTGGTGCACGAGCAATGTTTTTTTAAAAGGGCATAGAATCCGTGTGGAATTGAGCTCCTCTAATTTTCCCGAGTATGATAGGAACGCCAATTTAGGAGGAGAGCAAAGAGAGCCAATCATTGCTCACCAGACCATCTATCATAATCGGGACTATCCCTCTCATCTTCTCCTGCCAGTGATTCCAGATGAAGGAGAAAAAAATTGAAAGTAACCAGAAGGGATTTTTTTAAAAGCTCAGCCACACTCACCGCAACCAGCGCTTTAAGCTCCTGCCTTAGCTCCCAGGCAGAATCAATCCCTGCCCATCGCTGGATTGACCAGAGCCTATGTATCGGCTGTGGGGGCTGTGTGCCTATTTGTCCGATGTCCGCGATTCAGCTGAATGAGAAAGCTCAGATAAATCCGGAGGAATGCGCGGAATGCGGGGTTTGTTATCGCTCCCGGGTCTGCCCCAAAGACGCAATAAAATCCGGCAGGCTCAGATGGCCCAGGACCTTGCGGGAGATTTTCAGTAATCCGCTTTCTGAGCATAAATCCACCGGGGTTCTGGGCAGAGGCACTGAGGGAATCAAAACCAATGACAGCGCCAATCGCTATCAGGCGGGATTTATCGGGGTGTTTGTGGAGTTAGGCAGACCGGTTTTAGGAACCAGATTTAGGGAGGTGGAGCGGGTAATTAAAAAATTTAAAGCTAAAGGATACTCTATTTTAGAGGATAATCCAGTGGCGGAGTTAATTGCTGAGCCAGAGACCGGCTCGCTTTTGCCAGAGGTTTTAGATGAGAAAGCCATTTCTGCGCTTTTGGAATTTATTATCCCGGAAAGCGCGGGAAAAGAGCTTCTGGTTATTCTTCAGGAGCTTGGCAGGGAGCTTGAGACCGTGTTCAGCGTGAGCGTGGCGCTCCGGGCTTTGCCAGACGGAAGCTCTCCTTTTAAAAATTTGTTCCCCAGCGGAACTTTCACTTTACCCAATGGCAAGGTTAATTTAGGCTTTGCCCAGGGAATAATAAAAAGAAAGGAATAAAATGTCGCATACTTCTCAAAGACGAGGATTAAGCCCGGCTGAGCCCGGAAAAGAGCTGATTGTCTTGGCAATGATTCCCAGCGAGTATCAAAACAAGACCGGAATTGGCTCAGCTATGGCAGAGCTTGGGGTGATGATGCTCAAACATCATCCTGAAAACTGGATATTAAAAAATTTCACCACCACTAAAATCCCCCAATTGGGTCCTGCCCAGGGATTTTTGGAATGGTTTTATCAGCGTTCACCAGCAAGAGCAGAGCGGTTGACAATCAGGCTTGTGGCTTCGGTCTCAACCGTTATCACTGCGCTTTGGACTGATAAAGAAAAGGTCATCAATCTGCTCAACGAGCTGAAATCTGACTGGGTAGCCAATAATCAAAAAAATGGGTATCCGATTTCAATTGTCCTTTCTGGATTATTTTCAGATATTCATCATTGTTGCCAGAAAAGCCATTGCCAGGAGCATACTTATTTGCAAAGTCTTGGAATTTTCGGCGTGGCGCAGAATTTACCCGGAGAAAAAGAGCTTGAGCTAATTACTATGTGCGGACACGGATTGGTCGGCAATAACTATGTTCGGGACTTGATAAGAAAGGTTCAAACCCAGGAGCTAAGCCCTAAAGAGGCAAGCCTAAAATTAGCAGAGCCTTGCGTATGCGGAATCGTCAATCCCATCCGGGCAGAAGAAATTTTTAGCCAGTTAGCTAAGAAATAATTTTATTTTTTTCCTCCAGATTTGCCCCGTTCAATCAAGCCGGCTAATCCCTTTTCCAACTATCGCTGATTTTCCTGACCAATCCCCTTTTCTCAAGCCATTTTAGATGATGAATCACCATTCTTCGCTCCGGGGGTCTTAAGCCCGGACTTTTTTTCAAAAACTCTCCATAAATAATCCCCAAGTCCACTATCTCCTCTAATGATTTCGGAGAATCAAGCGCACTAACTATCTTCTCCTCTCGCTCTAAAAGCACCCTTTGGAATCGTTCCAGCTTAGCTAAAAACTCCTCCCCTTTTACTATGCCCTCCTCATGGCCAGTAATCACCAGTCTCGGCTTGAGTAATTTTAATTTTTCTATAGAAGAGAAAAAATCCTCTGCGCTCGAGCAAGCGTTTCCATACCAAGGACCAAATTCTGCCAGGTCTATGTCCGCGGAGAATAGAATCTCCGGTTCCGGAAACCAGAAACAACAATGACCAATGGTATGACCCGGAGTATGAATTATCTTAAGCCGGGTCTTTCCCAAATAAATCTCTTGCTGGTCAAGCAGTGGGTCGCTCACTGGATAATTCCACTCCTCAATCTTCATCTCTCTTGCCTTGCGAGAGAGCCAGCTTTCTATCTCCTCCTTATCCTCCTCCGTAAAAAAAATCAGCTCAATCAATTTCTTCTCATCGCTTAATGCGCTCGCCTCTGATTGATGTATCCCGAGCCGAGCCTGAGAAAAAATACCCAGCTCCCGAATATGGTCAGAATGAAAATGACTCAAAAGCACCAGCTGGATATTATTGAGTTGCGCCAGCTCTTTTCGGTCAGACGCAGGGTCAATTATCACCGGAAGCTCATCTTCTATATACAAAGAATTACAATACGGATACCTTGCCTTACGCCTTCCCGGAACCAAAAAAATTCCTGCCCCTAACTCGCTAAGCATCTAACCCCTATTTCCCTTTCAGCACATCCCGGAAGATATTATTGGCTATCACGATTCTCTGCACCTCGCTGGTGCCTTCATAAATAGAAGTGATTTTCGCGTCCCGATAATACCGCTCCACCGGATAATCCCGAACATAGCCATATCCGCCATGAACCTGAACCGCATCCACCACCACCCTTTGCGCCACCTCTGCGCAATATAACTTTGCCATCGCTGATTCCTGGCTATAAGCCAAGCCCTCTTTCTTAAGCCAGGCAGAGCGCCAAATCAAAAGTCTTCCCGCTTCTATCTCAGTCGCCATATCCGCCACCATCCATTGTATCGCCTGAAACCTGGCTATGGGCTGACCAAATTGAACCCGCTCCTTGGCAAAAGCTACGCTTGCCTCATAAGCAGCTCTCGCAATCCCAATCGCCTGAGCCGCAATCCCGATTCTACCACCATCTAAAGTGAACATCGCAATGGAAAAGCCCTTTCCTCGCTCACCTAACAAATTCTCCTTGGGGATTTCGCAGTCCTCAAAAATCAATTCCATGGTGCTTGACCCATGAATGCCTAACTTCTCCTCTTCTTTTCCCAAGGAAAAGCCCCGCGCATCAGTCGGAACTATAAAAGCGCTGATTCCCCGATAGCTCGGGTCCGGCTCGGTCCTAGCAAGAATCACCGCCACCCCAGCCTCTTTGCCATTGGTGATGAATAACTTGGTGCCATTAAGAATCCATTTATCCCCCTTAAGCTCTGCTTTGGTCTTGACCGCAGCCGCATCCGAGCCTGCGCTCGGCTCAGTCAAGCCCAAACAGCCTATCATCTCTCCTCGCGCCAAGGGCTTGAGATACTTTTCCTTCTGCTCCTCAGTGCCGAATTTCATAAGCGGACTTATACAAAGAGAATTATGCGCAGAGACAATCACTCCCAGGGCCGCGCTTGCCACGCTCAATTCCTCAATCGCTATCGCATAACAAATCGCATCCATCCCCGCGCCATCCCATTCAGTAGGCACCTCAACGCCCATCAAGCCTAACTCACCTGCCTTCTTGATAACCTCTTTTGGAAACTCACCTGTGCGGTCTATATGCTCTGCCTTGGGAAGAACTTCATTCTTGGCAAAATCCTGAACCATCTCCTTCAAAATCCTCTGCTCCTCAGTCAACCTAAACTCCATTTCTCATCTCCTTTCTTGATTTTTACTATG
>Ga0172366_10000925_pt1 | contig 22355 bp, 16 predicted proteins | sample LakKivSesite69cm_FD_114533 | JGI IMG/M metagenome (GOLD analysis project Ga0172366, IMG submission 114533) | Sediment microbial communities from Lake Kivu, Rwanda - Sediment site 69cm | ecosystem: Environmental > Aquatic > Freshwater > Lake > Sediment | place: Rwanda: Western Province, Lake...
GAAAAATAAATTAATTATTTTCTGCAAGAATCAGTGATATGAATGTTGCCATCGAGCAGGAATTTTTTGGTTTTATTCTTAAGAATTTTCCCGGATTGGCGATCCTTCATCCTGGAGTAAGAGAAGAGTATAATGTCTGAAAAGATGAATGCCCGGAGGAAAAATGAACCAGCCAGAAAAGAAAGACCAGCCGAACAGAATAAAACATCTTATCGGCGTGATGAGCGGCAAGGGAGGTGTGGGAAAATCCAGCGTCACCTATCTCACAGCCTTAGCCCTGAAGAAAAAAGGCTTTAAGGTGGGCATCCTTGATGCCGACATCACCGGTGCCAGCATTCCCCGTATCATGCATCTGCCCGAGTATGAAATGAAGGTCTGCGGCGATTTTATCTGTCCCGTTGAGACGGAAGAGGGGCTGAAAGTGATGTCAATAAGCTTTCTGATTGATAACGAGGAACAGCCGGTTATCTGGCGCGGGCCCCTGCTGTCGAAAGCCATCCAGCAATTCCGGGGGGAAGTCCTCTGGGGCGAGCTGGATTTCCTGGTGATAGATATGCCGCCCGGAACTTCCGACGTGGCCATTACCGTCATGCAATCGTTTGCCCTGAGCGGTTTTGTCTTTGTAACCACTCCTCAGGACCTGGTATCGGTTGTGGTTGCCCGCTCGATGCAGATGGCTGAGAGGATGAAAGTTCCGGTTCTGGGCCTGGTGGAGAATATGAGTTATTTTATCTGTCCGCACTGCGGGCAGAAGACCAGTTTTTTTGGCCAGGATGAAACAGAAAAACTCGCCCGCAAGTTTGGGACCGAGCTTTTAGTTCGGATACCCACCGCTCTGGAATTTGGCCGGATGCCGTCTCGGGGTCTGGATACTTCAAGCCCGCTGGTGTCTGAAGTGCTGGAGATGCTCGGCCGGAAAATAACCGGAAAACTCAGTTGAGGAGCCAGAAAAATCTGGGTCCAGATGATCGGATGACAAAAAGTCTATTCGGGTTTGGCCAGGAAAATAAAATTTACGGAAGGACAGGAATTATGGGCCAGGGTTTGGCTCGGTCATTCAATTTCAGGCCATTGCCGATGTCTGTCGGAAACAACCAGAGTCCTGATTTTCGGATAATATTTTTCCATAGATAAAATTATTATTGTACCTCTCTGTCTGTCTGGCAAAAAAAATCCTCACCGGAATTGAGTGTTTATAATGATTATTATATTATTGTCGCATCATAATAATTAGCGGAAGGAAAAGATGAGAGATTTAAAAATTTTGTTCTGTTGCTTTTTGTTTCTGGCCGGACTGATTATCTCAGCCGGCTTTCTTTCAGCTGGAGTTCCCGATTCTGGCCGGCAGATTGAGACCGGGGCTGAGGTCGGAGCCAGAGGTGCCAGAGATACCGGGATTGAGGTGGCCAGTCGCATTCAGAAGGTGATTGTCTATCCTGACCGGGCTCAGGTCACCAGACAAGGACAGGTAAACCTTACCCCCGAAACCAGGACCCTGGTTCTGAGCGGACTGCCCGGAACCATCATCCCTGGCTCGGTCAGGGTCTCGGCCAGCGGCACCGCGCCGGTAAAAATTCTGGGTGTGGAGACAGCTCGCGAATTTCTGGAGGTCAGCGAGCTGCCAGAAGTTAAGAAGCTTATGGACGAGATAATCGGGGTTGAAGCCGAGATTTCCCGGGTCAAGGGACAGGAAGCCGTTCTTGACTCCCAGGAGAAATTCCTGAATTCATTTGGCACGGCTCTGGGGGGGCAAGCTTCCAAAGAACTCCTGTCAGGCCGGCCAGACCTGACTGCGGTCGACAAGTTCGTTGATTACCTGGGAACCAGGTTGCAGTCCATTCAGAAGAACAGGCTGGAGAATGCCCGGATTCTGGTTGAAAAACAGGCCCGGCTGGAAGCCCTGAAGAAAAAGCTCAATGAAATAATACCGGCCCGCTCCAGAGAGCAGTCTGTGGTCAAGGTACTGGTTGAAGCCTCGCAGGCTGCCCAGCTTCAGCTGGAGCTGTCCTATGCCATCAGCCCGGCCCGCTGGGTGCCGGTCTATACTTTCAAGGCTCTGCCTGAAACAGGCGAAATTGAGCTCACGGTGGCCGCTGCGGTGGTTCAAAAAACGGGCGAGAACTGGGAAAATGTCCGGCTTCTGCTTTCTACCAGCCGGCCGACGGCGGGACAGCAGCCGGGAGACCTCAGTCCCTGGTACCTGGATTTTGCCCGGCCGAGGTTAATGCGGGCACCCGCCCGGGACCTGGCTGAAAGCAAGATGGCGGTCCAGGCTGAAGCAGCCCCGACTATGGCTCTGGAAGAAACCGCTGAACCCGTGGAAAGCTGGATGGGAGTTAATTTTGAGATCAAGAAACCCTGGACCATCCTGAGCGACGGAGCCGAGCGCCGGGTGCCGGTTGACTCCCGTAAACTTTCGGCTGGATTTGACTATCTTACGATTCCCAAGCTGCAGGAGCAGGTTTTCCTCAGGGCCGGTTTCAAGAATACCACGACGTATCCGCTGCTCAACGGTAAAGCTGACCTGTTTATCGGCCAGGATTTCGTTGGCTCCCTGACCATGCCTCTTATTCCTGTAAACGACGAATTGAAGCTCTTTTTTGGCGAAGACCCTCAGATCAAGGTTAAAAGAGAACTGGTCAGGAGGGAAAAGAGTGGACCCGGTTTTCTGGGCAAGACCGAAAGGGTCAGCCAGGTTTTCCGCATCAGCCTTGAAAATCTGAGGACCCGCCCGGTGGAGGTCGAGCTTCAGGACCAGATTCCGGTAAGCCAGAATGCCAGAATAGAAGTCAAGGATGTAAAGCTTACCCCGGTCCCCTCCGGCCGCGACGAAAATGGTCTTCTGACCTGGAAATTGAAACTGAATCCGGCCCAGAAGCAGGAGGTCACGATCGAGTTTACTGTCGAGTATCCCAAGGACAGTCAGGTTATCGGCATTTAAAGACTGCTGGCAAGATCCTGCCGCGCGATCAGTCGGGCTCATTATGCAGCCATAAAGGGAGTGGCTTACTATCCAGATTTAGCTGTCAACGTGGTATAATCAAAAGCCAGATTTTCAGGAGACGGTTGGTATTTTTTAGAAAGGAGAGGACGACCTGATGTCGGAAAAAGAGACTGCGTCCCTTTTCTGGATGATGTCTCCGGAAGAGATAGCCTCGGCCCTGAATTCCGACCTTAAACGCGGTCTGACTTCAGAGCAGGCTTCTGAATATCTTGCCAGATATGGACTCAACCAGCTTCAGGAAGCTAAGGTCCGGTCGCCGCTATCTGTATTTTTTGATCAGTTTAAATCTTTCCTCATCTGGGTGCTGATGGCCGCGGCCGTAATTTCCGGGTTTCTGGGCGAGTGGGTTGACGCCCTGGCCATAATCGCCATAGTCGTCCTGAATGCGGTTCTGGGCTTTGTCCAGGAATTCCGGGCGGAAAAATCTCTGGCTGCCCTGAAACAGATGGCCGCGCCGATGGCCAGGGTTTTAAGAGACGGCGAATTAAAGCAGATTCCAGCCAGGGAGGTGGTCCCGGGCGACCTGCTGGAGCTCGAGGCTGGCGACCATGTGGCCGCCGATGCCAGAGTTGTCTATCACACGACCAACTTTACCGTTCATGAAGCGGCTCTGACCGGCGAGTCCACTCCTGTTTATAAGACCAGTGCTGTGCTGGAAGGAGAGGATATTCCGCTGGCTGATAGGGCCAACATGATTTATGCCGGGACCTCGGTCACTTCGGGCAAGGCACGGGCAATGGTGGTGACCACCGGCATGTCCACCGAACTCGGCCAGATTGCCCGGATGATACAGGAAATATCCCTTGAAACCACTCCTCTTCAGAGAAAGCTGGAACAGTTTGGACGCTGGATAGTTTATCTGTGTTTTTTTCTGGTCGGCCTGATATTTTTTCTAGAATGGCTGCGGGGCGGGGAACTGGTTCAGGTCTTCCTGACCGCTGTCAGCCTGGCTGTGGCCGCCATTCCCGAGGGCCTGCCGGCGGTGGTGACCATTGCCCTGGCTCTGGGCGTTCAGAGGATGGTTAAACGCCATGCCCTGATCAGAAAATTGCCGTCGGTCGAAACACTGGGTGCGGCTACCGTGATCTGCTCTGACAAGACCGGCACCCTGACCAAGAATGAGATGACGGTTAAGTCCGTCTATGCTGATGGTCGCCTGTTTACGGTTTCGGGAGCGGGCTACCAGCCGCAGGGGGAGTTCTCTCTGGACGGCATTCCCGTCAACCCGGCTGAATATTCAGGCCTGATGAAAACTCTGGCCTGCGGGACTCTGTGCAACTCAGCCCGGCTGGCCGAAAATAAGGATCGGTACCGGGTAGTTGGGGACCCGACCGAAGGAGCACTGCTGACCCTGGCCTTGAAGGCGGGGGTCAAGCTTGAAGACCTGGAAAAGAATGAGCCCCTGGTGGAAGAAATCCCTTTTGATTCCGAACGTAAGATGATGACCATGCTCAGGAAATCGGAGCCTGGTTTCGTGGCCTATGTCAAGGGTGCTCCTGATGTCCTGCTGAAGAATTGCCGCTTCATATATGAAGGCGGTATGGAGAGGCCCCTGACAGCGGATGACCAGAATCGTATCCTGGCGGTCAATGATTCTCTGGCCAGGCAGGCTTTAAGGGTTCTCGGCTGCGCCTACCGAAAATTTCCTTCTTATCCTCAAAAGCTGGAAGCGGCTTATATAGAAAATGATCTGGTTTTTACCGGTCTGGTGGCCATGATCGACCCGCCGCGTCCCGAAGTGATTGAAGCCCTTTCAGCCTGTAAGAAAGCCGGGATAAAACCCGTTATGATTACCGGAGATCATAAAGTTACGGCGGTGGCCATAGCAAAGGAACTCGGAATGCTGGAGGAAGGAGCTCTGGCCCTGAGCGGTGAAGAATTCGATAGCCTTAAACCGGATGAATATCAGGACCGGGTGGACCGGATACAGGTTTATGCCCGGGTCTCGCCGGAGCACAAATTAAGAATTGTCAGAGCCTGGAAGGAAAAGGGAGAAGTGGTGGCCATGACCGGAGACGGGGTAAATGACGCCCCGGCCGTGAAGGAGGCCGATATCGGCGTGGCCATGGGCATAACCGGGACCGATGTTACCAAAGAAGTCTCGGATATGGTGGTCACCGACGACAATTTTGCTTCCATCGTGGCGGCGGTGGAAGAGGGGCGGGCCATTTATGATAATATCAAAAAGTTTGTGCATTATCTTCTGTCCTGCAATCTGGCAGAAATAATGGTCATGTTTGTGGCTTCGCTTATCGGCTGGCCGGTTCCGCTCTTGCCCATTCAGATTCTCTGGGTTAACCTGGTTACCGATAGCTTCCCGGCTCTGGGGCTGGGCTTTGACCCGCCCGACCCGGAAATTATGTCCAGGCCGCCCCGCCGGCCGGGGGAACCGATTATCGACCGCAGGCGGGCTGGACTGATGTCCGTTCAGGGAATTTTTATAGCTGCCTGTGCCCTGCTTGCCTTCAGCTATGTCCTGTTCGTGGAGAAGGAAGGAGTTGAAAGAGCCAGGACTGCGGCCTTTATAGTGCTTTCGGTCAGCCAGCTCTTCCATTCTTTCAACTGCCGCAGCCAGATGAAGTCTATTTTTGAACTGGGGATATTTTCCAACCTGAAACTGGTCTATGCTTTTCTGGTTTCTCTGAGCCTTCAGCTTTCGGTAGTCTATGTGCCGGCATTTCAAAAAGTATTTAAGACCAGGAATCTGACCCTTTTTGACTGGGGGCTGGTGGTAATTCTCTCGTCTCTGCCGCTCTGGGGCATGGAGATTGTCAAGCTGCTGAATAAAAAATTCCGGTTTTACCGTATTTACTGAAAAACCGGGCCGCGGAAAGCCCCGCCTTAATCGGAACCTCCATCTTCTGGCAGCAGAACCGGGGAAAATTTGAGAAACCTGCCGGCAAGGCTGCCCGTGGTTATAAGGCATTTCGACACCTCGCAAAGCAGAAGACTAAAAACTGGAGATTTGTCGCCTCTGTTTACGAGTGGATGGATTTATTGTTTATTAATGTCGGGGAATTTGACCGGGCGTCCCCGCCGCCGGTTCTTATTTCAGCGAACGGATTCTGACCTGAATTTCGGGCCTGTCTTTCAGCAGGTTTAGAAGCTTTGAGGTGTCGGTTTCGCCATAGTGGTAAGGATAAAGAATAGCCGGTTTTATCCAGCGAGCGGCTTCGGCCACCATTTCCGGAGTCATGGTATAGGGCAGGTTCATCGGCAGGAAAGCTATGTCAATATTCTTCAGATTCTTCATTTCCGGGACATTTTCAGTATCACCGGCTACGTACACTCTTTTATCAGCAAAGGTGATGACATAGCCGTTGCCCGAGCCCCTGGGGTGGAAGGGATTGCCGTCAGGTCTTTTATGCTGGATGTTGTAAGCGGGGACAGCTTCAATTTCCAGCCCGATGACATTTAAACGGTCTCCGTTTTTCATAACTCTGAGTCCAGGCACCTGGGACTGGCAGGCGGCTGTTCCGATGACTACCGTGGAATCCTGGCGCAGAATTTTTATGGCCTCCGGGTCCAGATGGTCAAAATGCTCGTGAGTGATCAGGATGAGGTCGGCTTTCGGCAGCTGTCGGTAATCGGCCTGTTCCTGCCAGGGGTCGACGTGGATAACCCTATTCTGAAAGGAAAACATCAGCGTTCCGTGACCGAGGAAGGTGATTTTAAGGTCGCCCCGGGCAGTCGGAATCAGGTCTTCTTCGTTCTTCTGGCCCGAGGCCAGCAGCGGAGCCAGGCCCAGCAAAAGAGCCATTGCCAGTATGACCAGTTTTTCCATTGACCACCTCCTTCTTCTCATCTTGAAATTTTAGCACAACGCCCGCCGGTAAAAAATGTTTTTATTTCGGCTAAAATTTCTTATAATCTGGAATCATATCTGGCCGGGATGGGTTCTGTCCGGGCCCTGGAGACTCGTGATGAAACTCAGAAAATTATTTGCCAGAAGCTACCTGATGCTGCTGGCTTTTCTGGCGGCGCTTCTGCTGGCAGTTTTTCTGCTCAACCTGAGGCAGTTGCGGCAGGTGATGATGGACGACCAGATTAATGAGCTAAAAGAACTGGCTCTGGCTCTGAGCGTGGAGATAGCCGGCTCTGAAGCTCCGGGTCAGGAAACACTGCCGAAGATGCTCCTGACCCAGGCCAGAATCTCAAGAACCAGAATCACCCTGATTGACCCCGAGGGGCGAGTTATTTTTGACAGCGATGGCCAGGCCGAGCAGATGGAAAGCCACCGCTACCGTCCGGAAATTACCGCCGCTTTGTCCGGAAATATTTATTCAGTTGTCAGATACAGCGACACGCTGAACAGGAAAATGCTTTACGTGGCGGTGCCGGTTGAAAAAGAAGATCGGGTGATCTCAGTCTGTCGACTCAGTCGCCCCTTGAAGCTGGCAGTTATTCCTTATCTGAGGGTCAGAAACCAGCTGCTGGCTACCCTCCTGGCCCTTTTTATTGCCGGCAGCCTGATTCTATTTTTTCTGGTCAGAGCCCTCTTAAAACCACTTGAACAGATGTCGAGCGCTCTGGCCCGGGCCTCAGCCGGCGAGGAACAGTTGTCGCTGGGGCCGTTTCTGGTTTCCAGGCTGGAGCCCATGGCTTCAGAAGTGAACCGGCTGCTGCAAAAATTACAGGAGCTATCCGGGGCGGTGAATTCCGACCGCGAAGTTTTCCAGACCTTCATCAACTCCAGCGATGAGGGCTGGCTTCTGGTCGACCGGGACGGACGGATAATTCTTACTAACCGGAGCCTGGAGGAGATGTTTCCCGAAGTTAAGGCCGGGAGCGAATTTTTCTGGCAGAGCCTGCGCCGGCCTGAAATTCATGACCTGGTTAACCGGGCCAGGCAATCTTCGGGGCCGATTGCCTGCCAGCTGGAAAAGGCTGGCCGGATTTATACCTGCCTTGCCAGCTGGCTGCCCGGGCGGCAGAACTATCTGCTTAAGTTCAAAGATATCACCGAAACTCTGGAACTCAATCTGAGAAAAAAAGAATTCGTGGCCAACCTGGCGCACGAACTTAAGACCCCGCTAACCACCATCAGCGGTTTTCTGGAGACGCTGGAGGAGGAAAATCTGAGCCCCGAGGGCCGGGGCTATTTTGAAATCATCAAAAGAAATACCGGCCGGCTGGTCAGGCTGGTGGAAGACCTGGCCCGGCTGTCGGAACTGGAGGAGAAGGGTTTTGAGCTGGAAAAATCACCCGTCAACCTGACTGAATTGGTCAGAGCTGTAATTGAGGCTTACCAGAAAGAGGCGGGGAACAGGGGCCTGTACCTTAAAATGAAAGCGGAACCCCTGCCTCTTATTGCCGCCGATGCCTTCCAGATTGAACAGATGGTTATCAACCTTGTGGACAACGCTCTCAGGTACACGGAGAAGGGCGGGGTGGAGGTCAGTCTGAAAGCCGAGGGGGGCGGAGTCCTGCTGACGGTAAGCGACACCGGAATAGGAATTCCGGAGGAACACCTGCCGCGAATTTTTGAACGTTTTTATGTGGTCGACAAATCGCGCTCGAGACGGACCGGCGGAACTGGCCTGGGATTGTCCATAGTCAAACATGTAGTTCTGGCTCACCGGGGAAAAATTGAGGTTAAGAGTGAACCGGGGTTCGGCTCCAGCTTCCTGGTCTGGCTGCCAGCTCTGGCTGCCGATAGCCAGAAGGAATGAAATCGGCTATAATTCTCTGTCGATTTTAATGTGGGAGTGAAAGACGATGACTGATATTGAATTCAAAGGCACCAGGCTCAAACTCAATGAAGAGGGATTTCTGGTCACCCCCGAAATCTGGGATGAAGAAATAGCCCGCTTTCTGGCCAGGCAGGCTGAGGGCATCGAGCAGATGACCGAAGAACACTGGAAGATAGTAAATTATATAAGGAGCTATTATCTGCAGAAGGGCCAGGCTCCGATGATTCGCAAAATGGTGGCTGAAACCGGAATCTCGCTCAAACACATCTATGAATTATTTCCCTCAGGCCCGGCCCGGGGAGCCTGCAAGGTGGCCGGGCTGCCCAAGCCCGACGGCTGCGTCTGATTTTAGAAGAATGGCCGGAAATTTGGGAAAAAAATTCCCGGACAGAAATTTCCTGGAAGATTCAGAGCGCCTTCGGGTCCTGTGTTCTTGGATTTTTCAGGCTGTCAGGTTCAGCGTTTCCTGTTTCTGCTGAAGGCAGCAATTTCTCTCACTGCCTGTATAGCCGACAGGATATGGTCTTCGGTGTTAAAAGGGCCGATGCCGAAACGTACCGCTCCTTTTATCTTATCGGTACCCAGCTGCTCATGCACCAGCGGTGCGCAGTGCAGACCCGTTCGACAGGCAATGTTGTAATCCCCGTCCAGCATGATGCCCACATCCTGGGCTTCCAGGCCCAGGACGTTGAAGGCGATGACGCTGATATGGTCTTTTAAATCGTCCTGACAGTACAGGGTCACACCGTCAATTTCTTTGAGACCGGAGACCAGCATTTCGGTTAATTTCATTTCCTGATGGTGGATGTTGTCCAGGCCCTTCTGCTGTATCCATTTAACCCCGGCCTGAAGGCCGGCGATGCCCAGCACGTTGGGGGTGCCGTATTCCAGGCGGTAGGGATATTCTTCCAGGTGAGTTCTCTGGGCCGAGCGGACACCGGTTCCCCCGGCCCGGGTTAGCTTGAGGTCCAGGCCCTCAGCCACGCACAGACCGCCGATGCCGGTTGGCCCCAGCAGCGACTTGTGGCCGGTAAAGCAGACGACATCGATATTCATATCTTTCATGTCTATGGGCACTTTTCCGGCCGATTGCGAAGCATCGATAGCAAACAGAACCCCGCGTTCCCGACAGAGACGGCCGATTTCTTTTACCGGCTGGACAGTGCCGATGACATTTGAGGCGTGGTTGATTACCACCAGCCTGGTATTTTTCTTAATCTTTTTCCTGATCTCGTCCGGGTCGACGAATCCCCGGCTGTCAAAGGGGACATAATCCACCTCCACCCCCTGGAGGGAGAGATGGTAGAGCGGTCTCAGAACTGAGTTGTGCTCGAGGGTGGTGGTAATGGCGTGCTGGCCGGGCTCCAGAAGGCCGAAAATGGTCAGGTTGAGGGCGTCAGTGGAGTTGTAGGTGAAGCACAGACGGCTGGGGTCATAGCCATTAAAAAATTCGGTCAGCAATTTCCTGGTGTTTTCCACCATGTCGCCGGCTTCCAGGCACAGGTCATAGCCCGAGCGCCCCGGGTTGACGCCAAAATTCCGGTAGAAATAATCCATGAACTGATAGACTTCTTCCGGCTTGGGGTAAGAAGTGGCTCCATTGTCCAGAAAGATGATGTTCATCTGATTAGCCTCCATGATTTTTTGAAGTTATGGCTGTCCGGCCGGAAGGCCGGCAGTGGGGATGGCAATTGTTATCCATGGCTCTGAATCAAGTTTTTTATATTAATCAAAATAAGATTCTAAATCAACCTCAAAAGCCGGGACGGTATCGCCTGTTTTTTCCTGACGGCACTGAAAGGAGAGAGGGGCTGTCACGGGATACCCTTCTTACAAGCTTGTTGCGGTTATCCTCTGGCGGGAAATTACCTGCCCTGAGGACGGCAGAGAATGCCTGGCCTCACTCTCCTTCAATAACCAGAATGACCAGCTTTGATTGCCGAAAGGGAGGCTGCAAAAATCGGTTGACATTAAGCTGGCGGGGATAAAAAATAGGAAACGGTTACGGAGCAGATCCAATGAGTAAGTCGAAAAAAATTATTTTGTTCTGTCTGGTGGTTATAATTTCCGGCCTGGCTTCAGTCGTCAGTTGTCTGAAGACTGAAGAAAAATTCGACCTGGTAATCAAGAACGCCCGGGTCTTTGACGGCAGCGGCAATCCCTGGTTTCGGGCAGACATAGGAATCAGAGGACAAAAAATAGCGGCCATTCGGGACCGGATTGATCCCGATAAGGCAGCCAGAGTAATAGAAGCTAAAGGCCTGGCGGTGGCTCCAGGTTTTATCGACATTCACACCCATGCCGACCGAGACCTGCTGGAGATTGCCGGGTGCGAGAATTATCTTTCCCAGGGGGTAACCACACTGGTCGGTGGAAATTGCGGCGATCATGACTTCCCGCTGGCCGGCTTATTCTCGAGTCTCGAGAAGAAGGGCATAGCCTGTAATTTTGCCTCACTGGCCGGCCATAACACCATCCGGCGCCGGGTCATGGAGCTCAAAATGGAATCGCCGACGGCCGAGGAAATGACCCGGATGAAGGAGCTGCTGCGACAGGAGATGAAAGCCGGGGCCATCGGCCTGTCTACCGGCCTGGCCTACCTGCCCGGAACCTATTCCAGGACCGAAGAGCTGGTAGAGCTGGCTTCGGTGCTATCCGAGTTCGGCGGTTTTTATGCCTCCCATATCAGAAACCAGGGGAAAAGGATAACCGAGGCCATCGAAGAGGCCATTACCATCGGTGAAAAAAACGGAATACCGGTGCAGATATCTCATATCAAGCTGGCCGACGAGGACGTCTGGAACCAGCTGGAAAGAATCACCGTGCCGGTGGAAGCGGCCAGAGCCCGCGGGGTGGAAGTGACACTTGACCAGTATCCTTACACCGCTACCAGTTCCGGTTTTACCAGCAGCCTGCCGCAGGATATCTTTGAGGGAGGACGGGAAAAATTTCTGGAGAGGCTGCAGAACCCTGAAATTTATGCCCGGGTCAAGCAGGCGGTCATCAGAGGTCGCCTCACCTCAAACCGGGGTATAGACAGACTGGAAACCATTTTTATCGCCCGCAGCCGGAAATTCCCGCAATATGAAGGAAAAAATCTGAAACAGATTCTCGAGCTTCAGGGTCGGCCGGGCACCGTCGAAAATGGAGCGGACCTGATTATCGACCTGGTCAAAGAGGGAGACGTTTCAGCCATCTTTTTCCAGATGGACGAAAAGGATGTCGAAGCCCTGATGAGGCTTCCATATGTTATGATCGGCTCTGACGGCGGTCTTCAGGTGCCCGGGCAGGGGAGTCCGCATCCCAGGAGTTATGGAACTTTTAGCCGGGTTTTGAGCGAATATGCCCGGGAAAGGAAAATAATTGGCCTGGAAGAAGCGATCCGCAAGATGACCTCGCTCCCGGCCCAGACCATGAGGCTTAAAGACCGGGGAATGATCCGGGAGGGGTATTACGCCGACCTGACCGTTTTCGACCCGCTGGAGGTTAAAGATACGGCCACTTTTGACCGCCCTCACCAGTACAGCAGAGGAATCATTTATGTTCTGGTAAATGGCTGTCCGGTGCTGGAGCAGGGCAATTTTACCGGGCAGCGGCCGGGAGCAATCATTCGCGGTTCCGGATTCAATAAAAATTGAAGATTTTTTATCCGGAGTATTGATTTTTGAGCTGATGGTGCTACTATTTAGGGCTAAAAATGAGATACCATCTTTCTCTCGGGAGTAACCTCGGCCAGCGAGCCCGCCATCTGGCTCAGGCTCGTAATCTGCTTAAAAAAGCCGGGGTCAGAATCATCCGGCAATCATCCATTTACGAGACCGAGCCTGTCGATTACCTGGATCAGCCCTGGTTTTATAATCAGGTGCTGGAAGTGGAAGCGGCCCGGAGTCCGATGGCACTGCTGGAGCTGATCAAGGGCATCGAACTGAAAATGAAGCGCCGGCCGACAGTGGATAAGGGTCCCCGGGTGATTGACATCGATATCCTTCTGGCCGATAAGACCGTGGTTCAGACCAGCAAACTGATTGTGCCACACCCCCGGATGAGTTTCAGAAATTTCGTCATGGTTCCGCTCTCTGAAATTGCTCCGGATTTTGTGCATCCGCTGTTTCACCTGCCGGTTTCGGTACTGGCCCGAATGACGGGCGACACTTCCAGGGTCCGCAAGGTGGAGGAAACTCAACCTCTCCAGGCAGTCTGAGCTCCTGCCTCCCGCCTCGAATTGGTCCAGCCGTTGATTCCCGGGGGTTTTCCTGTTCCGGGCAGAATTGTCTTGTTCCCGGTTTCAGTGCCGGAACCGGATCCGGGCGACTCTGATAGATCTGATAAACAGGAAAAGGCTGGCTCCAGGAAATTAAGGTCTCTCTTCGGTTCGGCTTGCCCTCAGCCGCAAGCCCTGACCGGATTTTAGGCCTTAAATTTTTCCAGCAGTGTTTATTTAATCGTTCCGTAATATATTGAATTGAACAGCAGCTTGAAGGTGCCGCGTGACTGGGCTCTGAACTGAACCGGGAATCCCAGCAGAATCAACCGGCCCTTTTCCTGAGGAACCTCAACCACGGCCGCCTTTTGCTGGATTAGTTTTTCTCCATAAATCCAGCCGCTCTGCAGCAGGTTGTCGGCGGCATATTTTGCCACGATTCTGGGAGAACTTTTCTGGTCGAATGAGGGAAAGACATCGAAGGCACAGCTTTCGGCAAAAACCACCGGCTGCTCTCTGTCCATTCCGTAAGCCACCGGATGAGAACGGTCGAATTCAGCGAGAAGAATCGAACCCGAACAGTTGAATTCGTCCCGCCGGGCTTTTTCCAGGACGTTCCTGACAGCCGGTTTGAAATGACCGCTGGCCAGGTTGCAGGAAGTATTCAGGAAGACCAGCGTGCCTCCCTGTCTGACAAATTCTTTCAGATTATTGACACCACGTTCGCTCAGACCACCAACGTAATCGGGAGGCATGTCGCCCTTGCGGTAACCGTTGAGCAGGAGCTCGGGAGAATAATGGTCGGGAATTATTATGGTGTCGTATTGAGTGGCCAGGTGGCCAGCCTTGATGTCGGCATCATGAAGGCTCCGGTAGCTAAATTCATGCTCATCCAGGACAAACCTGGTCCAGCCTTCATCTTCAACTGCCACCCAGGACTGGTAGACTCCAAGGCGCGGAGTGCGTACCTCGGCCACTTCCACCGTCGGGCGGGCGCCGCAGGCCTGGATTTTCAGGCCCAGCTCCCTGGCTAACTTTTCCATGAAATCGCGGCCAACCGAGCTGGCGATAATGGTTCCTTCAGAATAATTCTGTCCGTCATGAGTAAAGCTCTTCCGGGCCCAGGCGATTTTCCCTTTCTGTTTCAGGATGCGGTTCATGGCAACAAAGGAAGCATTCTGGGCGTGGTCGATGAGGAAAACAGCCGCCCCCGAACCTTCGCATTTTCCCGGGGCGGGGGCCACTTCCTGAAGGCGGTTCAATTTAACCGTGACCGGACTGCCGGCGGCCTGAACCTTGAGGTTGAACTGGTAGGGAAGTGTCCAGCCCATCATGTCATAGGCTTCAAGCGGCGAGCCTTCAATTCTTCTGGATTGCACCAGTCCCTGCCAGAGATCTGGATATTTCCTCAGGTCGGGATAGCGCTGTTCTTCCAGCATATTCTTGGCAAACAGGGCAAAGGGCTGGCTCATGGGAATGACCAGCGTGCCCCGGGGATAGGAAATGCCGTCGGAGTAAAAATCCTCCTGGGCTTCATAAACCTCGATTCCCAGAAGAATCAGCCTGTTCATCAGCAGGCTCAGGCTGCCCGGGTCGCTCTGGGCTCTGGGAATTATCCAGGCGTACGGTGGCTCTTTTTGAAATCTGGCCATGACCTCGCTGGCCATCCTGTATTTATTGAACAACAATTCCTGACGGAACCTGGCCGCCACTTCCAGCACTGCTTTGGAGGCGGTTAAACAGTAATCGACCGCATCCCCCAACCGCCACCAGCCTCCCTTCCAGGGGCTGGGGTAAAAGGCCGACATGGTCAGGTCCTGGTATTCGGGGGGAAAATCTCTGACCGTGTAAAACCTGGGCGTGGCGTATCGGTAGAGGGCGGTTTCGGTCAGGATGGAAATTATGTTATGGGAGTCGACTACCTGGGTGACATAGCCGGGATACCAGGTGTCAAAAAATATCCTGGAAATGGCACCCTCCTTGCCTTCGGAATCAAAAGCTGCGCCCATGGCCGAGCCAATGAGGTTCTGCCAGCGGACTATCAGCGGGTGGACGTTAGGGTTGGTCGGCTCTGAGTTGGGGGGAATCCAGATCCGGGCGGGAAAGGGAGCCGTCTGGTGGTGGTTGTACAGAATGACCGGATACCATTCCTGATTGACCAGTCTGGTGATATGCTGGGTTTCCTTGAGATTGGCCAGATAGGAATCACGGTTATTGTCATGGCCGGCATAGTAGTGGTAAAGATAGGGGAGGGGAGAGACTTCGAACGGGGTGCCGAGGTTCTTATGGTACCATCCGGCCAGAAGATTCATGCCGTCCGGGTTGGCAAACACCAGCAGACAGATGACCTCATCCAGAATCTTCATGGTCTTCTCGTCCCGGGCCGAAACCAGGTCGTAGGCTAACTGAACCAGGTGCTGGGCTGGAGCGCATTCTGAAGCGTGGAGACCGCCGTCTATGTAAACGACGGCCCTGCCCTGACGGGACAGGCTGGCCGCTTCTTCCGGGCTAAGCCCCCTGGCCAGCGACAGTTTTTTCATGATCTCCCGGTATTTTTCTAATTCGGCCAGATTACCGGAGGAGGAAATAATCGCACAGTACATTGGCAGCCCGAGAGTGGTCTTTCCGAGTTCCTGGAGTTTGATCCGGTCAGAAACTGAGGCCACTTTTTTCAGGTAGTCAATGGCCTGGTCATAAGTTATCAGGTGATAATCAGCCCCGACTCTGAAGCCCAGTATTTCTTCCGGCGACGGAATCACCTGGGACTGAAGCGGGCCGGAGAGGCCCAGGAATAAAAATGCTAATAGAAAGGTGACAGAAATAATCTGGCGTTTGGTCATTATCTATCTCCTGAAGAATTTATTCAAAGGCGTTTACCAGATGTTCAATTTCAGGTGAGTGTCCGTCCGAAAAGAAAATGCTGACGACGTCAAATCGGCAGTCTATGTCCTTAAGGCCGTTGTAATAAAGATAGCCTTCGGCCGCTCTTCTCAGGCGGGATTTTTTGAGGTCGGTGATGGCCTCTTCCGGGCAGCCAAAGTCATCCGAGCTGCGGGTTTTTACCTCGATAAACACCAGGTAATCCCCGTCGCGGGCAATAAGGTCGATTTCGGTATGATGAAATTGAAAATGCCTGTCAACAATCTGAAACCCCTTTTTTTCCAGATATTCTGCGGCTAGCTGCTCGCCCCAGCGACCCAAAGGAAGCGAGCCTAATTTGACCTTTTCCACCTGACGCCTTCTCTTGTATCTTCGAGTATTATTCCCAGCTGGCGCAGCTCTTCCCGGATGGCGTCAGCCAGGGCAAAATTCTTTTCCTTTCTGGCCTTCTGTCGCTGCTCGATTTTTTCCAGAATCTCCGGCGGCAGAGCATCTCCTTTTTTCTCTGGCAATATGGCCAGCACCCGGTCCAGCTCGTAGACGGTCTGCAGAATTTTCAGGCTGTCTTCCTGTCTGATCAGATCCCGGGCCAGACGGGAATTTATCTCCCGGATGAAATCAAACAGCGCGGCCAGGGCGGAGGAAATATTGAGATCGTCACCCAGGCTTTCCCTGAATTCAGTCAGCACCCGCTCCACCAGGACCTGGATTTCCGGCTCGGAACCGGGGGCAAAGGTGCGATGTTCAAGTTCATAGATAAAATCCAGGACTCTCTGCCTTGAGGCCCGGGCCTGTTCCAGGCTGTCGAAAGTAAAATTGAGCATCTTGCGATAATGGGTGGAGAGCAGGAAAAACCTCAGGTCAATCGGGTTCACTCCCCGTGCCAGCAGGTCGCGCAGGGTGTAAAAATTCCCCTTTGACTTGGACATCTTTTCCCCGTCCACCACCAGATGATGGCAATGAAGCCAGTAATTAACGAACTTCTGGCCATAAAAGGCTTCCGACTGGGCTATTTCGTTCTCATGATGGGGGAAGATGTTATCAATTCCTCCGCAATGGATGTCAAGGCTTGGGCCGAGATAGCGGGTGCTCATGGCTGAACATTCTATGTGCCATCCCGGACGACCGGCTCCAAGCTCCGTTTCCCAGAAGGGTTCACCTTCCTTGGCTTTCTTCCACAGGGCAAAATCATGAACACTCTCTTTTTCATATTCGTCGCTGTCAACCCGGGCCCCGGCTTTCAGTTCTTCCAGGTTGATCTTGGCCAGATGTCCGTAGGAGGGGAATTTTTCTATGCTGAAATAAACCGAGCCCTCCTTGTAATATGCGTAACCTTTATCCAGCAATCCCCGGACCATCCTGACCATATCGGGAATATGCTCGGTAGCCCGGGGATAAATATCGGCCGGCATGATTCTCAGGGTTCTTAGGTCTTCAAAAAAAGCTTCAATATATCTGGCCGTATATTCGTTAAGCGAGAGGCCCTCTCTGGCCGCTCCCCGGATGGTCTTGTCGTCGACGTCGGTTATGTTCATCACATGGATAACCTTAAAGCCGGTCAGCAGCAGGAATCTCTTCAGAAGGTCTTCAAAAATGTAGGCCCGGTAATTGCCGATATGGGGATAGTCATAAACCGTCGGGCCACAGGTATAGAGCCGGACCTCGCCCTCCCGGAGAGGCCTGAATTCCTCCAGGGAGCCGGAGAGTGTGTTGAAGAAGCGAATCATCCCGACTATTATGTCCAAACCAGCCCGGTGCGTCAATAGGATAACAAAGGCAGTTCAGACAGCTATAAATTATAAATAGAGACGGATTGGTTTGACCTCTTTTCTCTAAGTATGACATAATAATATCCTGATTTTAATATTTATAAAAAGGAATCATCATGAAGATTAATATTGGCATCAGAAGGGAAGATATCAGCCGCTGGGAAAGACGGGTTCCGCTGATCCCCTTGCATCTGCGTGAATTACAGGATCAATACCCGCTTCAGTTCTACGTCCAGCCCTCCGGGATAAGAGCTTTTCCCGACGGCGAGTACCGGTCGGCAGGAGCCATTGTTCAGGAAGACCTCTGCCCCAGCCGGATTGTTCTGGCTATCAAGGAAATTCCCCTGCACCTGTTCGAGCCGGGCAAGGTTTATGTTTTTTTCTCCCATACGATTAAGGGCCAGGCTCAAAACATGCCGATGCTCCGCAGGATAATGGAACTCGGCTGCAGCTTGATTGATTATGAGAAAATGACCGATGACCAGGGCCGGCGGGTTCTTTTTTTCGGCAATTATGCCGGTCATGCCGGTATGGTTGATTCACTCTGGGCCTACGGACAGAGACTTAAGCTGCTCGGATTGCGGACGCCCTTTGAGAGAATAAAACAGGCCATTCATTATGCCAGCCTGACAGAAATCAAGGAAGAGGTCAGGGCTGTCGGCCAGGAAATAGTGGACAGAGGCCTGCCGGCCGGGGTCAGCCCTTTCATCTGCGGCTTTTTCGGCTATGGCCACGTGTCCCAGGGTGCTCAGGAAGTATTTGACCTGCTGCCGGCAGTTGAAATCAGGCCCTCGGAACTGGCCGAGACCGTCGAGAAAGGCTATTTCTCGCCCCACCGGGTTTACAAAGTGGTCTTCAGGGAAGAAGATATGGTCAGGCCGCACGGGGCCCGGACTTTCGACCTGCAGGATTATTATCAGAATCCAGAAAAGTATTACCCGGTGGCTGAAGAATATCTCCCTTACCTCAGCGTCCTTATAAACGGTATTTTCTGGACGCCAAAATATCCCCGTTTTGTGACCAGAGAATTTTTGAAGAGGCTCTATGGGACGAAGGACCGGCCCCGGTTGCAGGTGATAGGTGATATCACCTGTGATATCAATGGCTCCATCGAGAGCACCGTCAGGGCGACCGATCCAGAAAAGCCAATTTATGTCTATGACCCGGTCACCGGGGAGAGCAGAGACGGGTTTGCCGGACAGGGGCCGGTAGTCCTGGCTGTGTACAATCTGCCGGCTGAACTTCCGGTGGAATCCTCAACCTATTTCAGCCAGGGATTGAAAAAATATGTTCCCGCCCTGGCCCAGGCCGATTATTCCAGAAGCTTTGAGCAGCTGGAACTGGACCCGGTCCTGAAAAGAGCGGTAATTGTTTATAACGGTCAACTAACCCCGGATTACCGCTATCTTGAAAACTACCTGAAATAGAAAAAATTTCAATTAGAATAGCGAGGCCCAAAATGAAAAAAGTCTGCCTTCTGGGAGCCGGACTGGTTGCCGGTCCATTGATTGAATACCTTCTCGGTTATGATGACATCGAGCTCAGGGTAGCCGACATCGACCTCGAAAGGGCCAGAAGCCTGGTAAAGGGGCACCCCCGGGGTCGGGTGTATCAGCTCGACCTTCAGGACCGCCAGGCTCTGGCCAGTCTGCTGGCTGAGGCCATGGTGGTGATCAGCATGGTCCCTTATACTTTTCATCCCTATGTGGCTGAAATCTGTCTGGAGCTGAAAAAACACCTGGTCACGGCTTCCTATGTCAGCCCGGCGATGGAGGCTCTGGATGAGAAAGCCAGGGAAAAAGGCCTGATATTTCTGAATGAGCTCGGCCTGGATCCCGGGATAGATCATATGGAAGCAATGAGGCTGATTGAGGAGGCTCACCGGGCGGGCGGTCGGGTGGTAAGTTTCATCTCATACTGCGGAGGGCTGCCGGCTCCGGAAGCCCGGGACAATCCGTTTGGCTATAAATTTTCCTGGAGCCCGAGGGGCGTTCTTCTGGCCGGAAGAAATGAAGCCCGGTATCTTCAGGACGGTAAAGAGGTGGTGGTCCCGGCCGAGGAACTTTTCAACCATTATAAATTCATTGAGATCCCGGGACTGGGGATGTTTGAGGGGTATCCCAACCGGAATTCTGTTTCTTATACTGAAACCTACGGAATACCGGAAGCCGCCACCATGCTCAGAGGAACCCTGCGCTACCCCGGGTGGTGTCTAAAATTAAAAAAGATTGGGGAACTGGGCTTGCTGGATATAACGGAAAGAGAATGGATGGCTGAAAGTTATTCTGGTTTCTTGAAGGAATATCTGGGACTGGGAGAAACAACTGAGCTCAGAAAGGCCGTGGCGGCCAGACTCAAGCTGGAGGCCGATTCCGAAGTTATAGAAAGTCTGGACTGGCTCGGACTGTTCAGTGACCGCCGTCTTCCCTCGAGAAGAATTTCTCCACTGGACCTGCTGGTGGCTCTAATGGTGGATAAATTGAAATACCGGGAAGGCGAGCGGGATATGACTGTTCTGCAGCATGAAATCGTGGCTGAGTACCCGGGGAGGGGTCGGGAAAAAATTACTTCCACACTCATAGATTTCGGTCAACCCCGTGGTCATACTTCTATGTCCAGGACGGTTGGCCTGCCGGTGGCCCTGGGTGTAAAATTAATCCTGGAAGGAAGGATACACCGGACAGGAGTGCTGAGGCCGACCAGGGCCGAAATATATCAACCGATTCTTGACGAACTCCAGTCGCTGGGTCTGGCCTTTAAGGAGGAAAGAAAATTCATCTGAGCCTGAGCTCAGGAAGGAGGGCCAGGATGAAGAGACAGCCTTATGTGGCTGGATATTTTTATCCGGACGAGCCGGACCTGCTGAGGAGCACCATTAAATCTTTTATCCGGGAAGAAGCAGAAAAAATAAAAGCGGTTGGAGTGGTGGCACCCCATGCCGGTTACGAGTATTCAGGCCCGGTGGCCGGAAGAGTGTATTCAACTGTGGAGATACCGGAGACGGTAGTTATCATGTCTCCGGCCCATCATCGCATAAGTTCGCTGTTTGCCCTTTTTGACCGGGGAAGCTGGCTGACGCCTCTGGGAGAGGTAAAAGTCGAAGCCCGCCTGGCGGACCTGGTGGCCGAAGAAACAGAGCTTATCAGCCGCGACCCAGAGGCTCACCGCAGGGAACATTCGATTGAAGTTCAGATTCCCTTCCTCCAGTACTTCAGGTCGGAGGTTTCGGTCGTGCCCATAATGGTTTCTTACCAGGCCGGCTGGCCCGAACTCGACCAGCTCGGGCGGGCGCTGGCTGAAGCCGTACGTAAGTTTGATCGGCCGGTGTTGCTGGTGGCCAGCACTGATATGAGTCATTACGTCAGTAAAAAAGTGGCCGAAGAGCTTGATTTTAAGGCCATCGGCTTTATTGAGAAGCTCGACCCCGAAGGTCTGGTCAGAGTGGTTACCTCATTCGGTATTTCCATGTGCGGTTTTCAGCCGACCGCGGCCATGCTGGCCGCTGCCCGTTCTCTGGGCGCTAGAGAAGGACGCCTCATAAGCTATCAAACTTCAGGGGAGAGGACCGGCGACTACAGGGAAGTAGTTGGTTATGCCGGAATGGCGATTTTATAATTTAGCAGTCTCCGGACCAGATTGACAAAATCTGATTTTTAAGGTAAATAAAATAAAAAAGGGAAAATGTCTTACTCAAGATTAGAAAATAAAGAAAAAATTATATTAAATCTTACAGTCGCTTCCTATCTTGAGACCGGCAAGGCGGTTAGCTCGGGGCTGCTTGCCCAGAAGCTTAATTTCAGGATTTCTCCAGCTACCATAAGGAATGCGATGTTCAGTCTGGAAAAGCAGGGATATCTCTATCAGCCTCATACCTCGGCTGGAAGATTGCCGACAGACGAGGGTATCAGGTTTTATGTAAACACTCTTCTGGCAGAGACTCTTCGCGCCACTCCGGATGAGTTGAGAATCTACCCCGAAGAATTGAGCGTTGGCTCGGGGGAGCTGGACAGCCTTTTGCTTCAGGTGAGCCAGATTCTGGCCAGCAGTTCTGACAACCTGGCTTTTGTTATCTCACCGAACATTTCCAAAGTGGCTTTTGACCAGGTCAGGTTCGTCAAACTGAAAGATAACCGGGTGATGATTGTTCTGCTGTCAACCTTCAACCTGGTTCAGACTGAGATCTTCGAAACCCAGGCCCTGTTCACTCAAAATGAGCTGGACCGGGCGGCCCAGTATCTTAATCAGAATTTCCGCGGTAAGAACCTGTCACTGGTGCGTGATTATCTTTTCCGGGAGCTGCCCCGGCTCAAGATGAGATACGAGGATCTGGTAGAAAAACTGCTGGCCCTGCTGCGAAGCTATCCTGCTCTGGAGAAAGAAGAAGGCAAGATTTTTCTGCAGGGGACGGCCAGGCTGCTGGACAAGGCCGAGCTTTTTGATTTTAACAAACTGAAGTCTCTGTTTCAGAATTTCGAGGAGAAAGCTAACCTGGCCCGCTTGCTGTCGGACCTGATCAGTCTGGAGCGGGTCAAGGTGATCATCGGCTCGGAATTAAAACTTCCCGAGATTGCAGATTGTTCCCTGATTCTATCCCATTACAGCTACCGGAACCAGATTCTTGGTTCGCTGGGAATAATCGGCCCCAAGCGGTTGCCTTATGATCGGATAATTCCTCTGGTTGATAACGTGGCCAGACGTCTGACCAGGACCATTACCGTTCTGGAAAAAGGAGTTGAATTATGAGCGGCAAAAAGGCTGATAAAAACCAGCCCCTTGACTCAAATAAATCGGAAAACCAGGAAGAAAAA
>Ga0172366_10000929_pt1 | contig 22310 bp, 24 predicted proteins | sample LakKivSesite69cm_FD_114533 | JGI IMG/M metagenome (GOLD analysis project Ga0172366, IMG submission 114533) | Sediment microbial communities from Lake Kivu, Rwanda - Sediment site 69cm | ecosystem: Environmental > Aquatic > Freshwater > Lake > Sediment | place: Rwanda: Western Province, Lake...
GCGCCGTAAGTGGGCTTTAGCCCGACCACTCCGCAGAACGAAGCCGGCTGCCTGATTGAGCCGCCCGTGTCAGAACCCAAAGCGTAGGCGGCCATATTTGCCGCTACCGCGGCTGCCGATCCGCCGGACGAACCCCCCGGAACGCGCTCTGAATCTTTGGGGTTTTTAGTCGTAAAAAAACCGGAATTTTCCGTTGAGCCGCCCATGGCAAATTCGTCCAAATTGGTTTTTCCAAGAATCACCGCGCCCAAGCTTTTCAATTTTTTCACGCAAGCGGCGTCGTAAGGAGCAATATAATTTTCCAGAATTCTGGAAGCGCAAGTGTTCTTTTTCCCTTCAACTAAAATGTTATCCTTTATCGCCAAAGGCACGCCTGCCAAAACCGGGAAATTGCGGCTGGTTGAAATCATCTCGTCAACTTTTCGGGCCTGCCAAAGAGCCAAATCTCTGGTAACCGAAATATAAGCCGAGATGCCTTTGTCTTTCTTCTCAATTTCAGCCAAAAACTTATTGGCGATTTCAACCGCTGAAAATTCTTTTTTAGACAGCCCCTGATGTATTTGAGCTATCGTTAAATTATCCATGCTTAATGAAATATTGCCTTGACCTTAACGTATTCTTTCTGCTTATCCGGAGCGGCTTCCACTAATTTTTTGGCCAAATCGCCCGAAAAAGCTTCTTCTTTGTCGCTTCTCATAATCCCGCTTTCTTCCATGAAATTTTCGCCAGGATGATAAAGCGGCTGGACTTTGGAAACGTCGAGCTCCTGCAGAGATTTGAAATAGTCCAAAATAGAAGAAATTTCTTTCTGAAATTTTTCTTCCTCCGCCTCGCTGATTCCCAACCTCGCCAGCGAAGCGATGCGTTTTACCTCTTCTTTAGTTATCATAATTTTTAATACAAAGGCGCGGCTTCTCCGGTTTCCGTTAAAACCTCTTCCAGTTGGTCAAGGTTTTCCAAAACCATCCCCGCTCCCCTCACAACCGCCGTCACAGGATCCTCCACCAGCTTGGTCGCTATTTTAACTTCGCTTTGAATCAAAGCGCCCAATCCCCTCAAAAGACTGCCGCCGCCGGAAAGATATATTCCTTTTGACATTATATCAGATAAAAGCTCGGGAGGGGTTTCTTCCACAGTTGTTTTCACGGCGGTTATAATTTGATTCACTGATTTTTCCAGCGCCCTCTGAATTTCATCGCTGGAGACGATTATTTCCTCCGGAAGGCCGGTAACCAAATTTCTTCCCCTCAAAGGAAGTTCTTTTTTCTCTTTCATAGGAAAAGCGGAACCAATGCCGATTTTCACTTCTTCGGCTGCCCGCTCGCCTATCAATAATTGATATTCCTCCTGCGCAAAACGAATTATATCTTCATTGAGCTTGTCCCCAGCCACTCTCAAGCTTTTGGCAATAACAATACCGCCTAATGAAATAACCGCCACTTCGGTTGTTCCGCCGCCGATATCCACAATGAAATTACCACCGGCGTCCTGAACCTCCAGCCGCGCCCCGATTGCCGCTGCCATCGGCTCTTCAATCAAGAAAACCTCCCTTGCGCCGGCGTTTTTGGTGGCATCGCAAACCGCCTTTTTTTCCACTTCGGTTACGCCAAAAGGAACTCCAACAATCACTCTCGGCCTCATACCGAAAATAAACTTTTTTTTGTTGACCTTTTCAATAAAGTATTTCAACATCTGCTCGGTCACCTCAAAATCGGAAACAACGCCGTTAACCAACGGTCTGGTCGCCACGATATAAGCCGGAGTGCGGCCGACCATTTTTTTTGCCTCTTCTCCTATGGCCAAAACCTGACCTGTTCTCTGATTAACGGCCACCACCGACGGCTCGTAAATAACAATGCCTTCCCCTTTAACGTAAACCAAAGAAGTGGCGGTTCCTAAATCTATCGCAACATCGCGCGAAATATGCGAAAATAGTTTTTTAAAATCCATACCGTTATTTTTGTTTAGGTTTCAAAATCTTCATTAAAGAGCCCTCTGCCATCAATTCGGCTTTGGCATCTTTTCTTTTTTTGACCTCAAACTTTTTCTTTTCCACAGTCCTCTCGCTTACAACTATCCGATACGGCATTCCCAGCAAATCCGCTTCGGCAAATTTTTCGCCCGTTGTTTTATCTTCCCTATCGTCGTATAGTACTTCAATGTTTTCTTTTTGTAAATCAAAATGCAATTTTTCTGCAGCGTCTTTTACCTTTTTTGAATTTTCAATTTGAATTAAATGAACCCTAAAAGGCGCCACCTCTTCTGGCCAGACGATTCCGTTATTGTCGCGATTGATTTCAACAATGGTCGCCATCAGTCGGCCGACTCCGATTCCGTAGCATCCCATTATCACATTTTTTTTCTCTCCTTTTTCATTCACAAAAGAAAGAGAAAGAGGCTCCGAATATTTCGTTCCCAGCCGGAAAGTGTGGCCGACTTCAATGGAACTTTTTTGCGTAAGCTCTGCTCCGCACTGCGGGCATTTTTTTTGGATATCCGGCTGAGCCACTTCCAAGTTTGCCGCCCATTTGCATTTAGGGCAAAAAAGAATTTTATCTTCTCCGACATCGGATATAACTTGGAATTCGTAAGTTTTTTCTTTGGTAAACGCGCCCCCAGACGCTTCGCTTTTTACAGCATCTAAACCGCACCGATGAAAAATATTATCGTATGCGCCGAGAACCCTGTTAAAAAATTTCTCCAAATCTTCTTTGTCCCAATGAAAGCTGTAAAGGTCGGCCATCGCGAATTCCTTGGTTCGCAAAAGCCCGCCAGTCAGCCGCATTTCATTACGAAATTTTGTTTGGATTTGATAAAGAGCAACGGGCAAATCTTTATATGATTGGATTCTCGGCTTGGCTAAATCGGTTATCACTTCCTCGTGGGTCGGCCCCAAAGCAAATTCCCTATCGTGCCTGTCTTTTATAACAATAATCGGGGGATCCATTTTCTCCCATCTTCCGGTTTTTAGCCACAATTCTTTCGGCTGCAACACCGGCAGAAAAAGTTCTTGGGAACCAATGGCGTCTAGTTCATCTCTGATAATGTCGGATATTTTTTTGTGGACATTATATCCCAAAGGCAAAAAACTATAAATCCCGGAAGCAAGCTGGGAAATAAAGTCGGCTTTAACTAGAAGCTTATGGGAAGCAATTTCCGCTTCTTTCGGCGCTTCTTTTGAGGTTTTATAAAAAAGTTTTGACTGGCGCATTTTGGTGTCGGGTATTGGTAACGATTAAAATAATCTGCTGATGTCTTTAATCGTCACCCAAATCATTAAACTAATTAACAGCAAAAAAAATGCCACTTCAATTTTTTGCTCAAGTTTCAGAGCCATTGGCCTTTTCCTTATCTTTTCAATAACCAAAAACAGCAATTTTCCGCCGTCGGTCACGGGAATGGGCAAGATATTGAATAAAGCCATATAAATGGCGATAACCGCAAAAAACTGCAAAAAATAATTTACGCCGAGCTGGGTAACCTGGGCAAATAAACCAAATATGCCAACCGGGCCCATCAAGGTCGCGCCGGTCGGCTCTCCTTTTATTAGCCGCCCGATGACAATTCCCCACCCTTCCACCGTGCCAACAGTCAGATTCCAGGTTGCCTTCGCCCCCTCAATCGGAGCCAAATACCAAGGGAACGATTTTATCGCCGTCCTTGCCAAAGCTACGCCCAAAGGACCTTCGTTGGCGGGCGGGGATGCCCTCGGCGTTACCGAAACATCAAAAATAGAATTGCCTCTCTGGAGCGTGATTTGAATTTCTTGGCCTTTATGATCCGAGGTGAAACTTTGAAATTCTTTTACTTTATCGGTTATAACCTGCGAATCGGGCGCCGACGCTTTAACCAAAACATCTCCTATCGATATTCCCGCTTCGGCAGCCGGGGAATTGGGCAAGACCTGCACTATCTGGACTTTCGGATTGGCGTAACCAGTGTCTTCGTCTTCAATTATAGTGGGGACGCCCAAAGCCATAACAAAACTTAGCAGTATTATTGCGATAAGCCAAAAAGAAAGAACGCCGCCCAAAATAATCATCGCCTTCTGCCAAAACGGCTTCTGATTGAAACTTCCGGGACCTTGAGCTCTGTCTTCTTGACCGTAAATTCTGACAAAAGCGCCGAAAGGAAGAAGGTTTAAAGAGTAAATCGTCTCGCCTATTTTTTTTCCGACTATTCTCGGGGGATACCCCAACCCAAATTCATCCACCCTAACTCCGAATTTTCTCGCCAGGAAAAAATGGCCGAGCTCGTGGAGAATCATTAAAGCGACTAATGCCAAAAAAGCGATTGCTATTATAAGTATAGTTGTCATTTATTATTCGGTTATTTCTTTTTTCTTTTTCTCTCCTTCCCCCTCAATCTTTTTCTGGTAATCGTCTATAATCTTCTGCAACTCCTCTTTTGCTTTAAATTTGTCGTCTTCCCTGATTTCCCCTTCTTTCGCTCTCTCCTGAATCTGACACCAACATTCCTCTCTCCATCGGCGGATTGACCTGCGCGCTTCTTCCTGCTTTTCCGAAATTACTTTAGTCAAACTTTTCCTGTACTCTTCGCTCAACGGCGGCAGGTTAATGCGAATCACGTCTCTGTCAGCCACCGGCGACAAACCCATGCCCAGCTGGGTGGAAAGGGCCTTCTGGATGCCTTCAAAATATGATTTATCCCACGGCTGAATAACAATCTGCCGGGGCTCGGGAGTGGAAATTGCGGCCAGCTGTTTTAAAGGAAATCTTTCGCCGAAGCATTCGCAGATAATATTTTCAACCAGCGAAGGAGATGCTCGGTTGGTGCGGATTTTAGCCAGCTCGCTTTCAAAAAAGTTCATTACTTTCTCCATCTCCGGCTTGATAGTTTGAATTATCTCTTTGTAATCCATAAGATTTAAATTTGCATAAGCAAAACCTCAAGGGCTAATTTATGATTAACATTTGTCGTTGAAAGCAAAAAATTGGTTGATTGAATTAGTTTAATATTTTTTATCAATTTCTGCAAAGAACACTCTGAAATTTGCCGATTTTTCTGCGAACTTTGAGCTGGATTAAATCTGGCGAGGACGGCTTTGCGAAAAAAATTCAGCCAGACGTTCAAGATTTCGGGCAGGCTATTAGGCGAACTTTCTTCGGTTTCGGCCAATTCCTTCGCGTATTTAAAACGGCTGGCCAAATCAGAGTTTATAATCTTAGCAAAATCATCGGCTATTTTCTTTTGCCTTTCAATTTTGGGAGGATCGTCAATGAAATTTTGCGCCAATCCGGGCTTCCCCGAGGAAAACGGCGCCAAGTAACTCGCCTGCTGTTGCGCAACGCCCTGGCTTTTTAAATAATTTTCTATCTCTTCGTTTTTTACCGGAAAAAATCTTATTTTCTGGACGCGGGAAAGTATAGTCGGCAAAAGAATCTGCGGAAATTCGGTAACGAGTATTAAAATTGCGTTTCCTTTCGGCTCCTCCAAAAGTTTTAGCAGACAATTTTGGGCCTCTCTGTTTAATAAATGGGCTTTATCTATCGTCGCGATTTTGAAAGCGGACGAATAAGAATGCAAAGACAGCTTCCAGATAAGATCTCTGATTTGGGAGATTTGAATTTCTCCCCTGCTCGATCCTGGTTCTATCAAAATAAAATCCGGATGCGCCATTCTTTGAATTTCCCGGCAGTTCCGGCAAATTTGGCAGGGCCGTTTCTCGCCTTGGACGCACTGGCAGTTCAAAAATTTAGCAAGTTCAATAGCCAGCGTTTTTTTTCCCAGCTGCTCTTCCCCGAAAAACAACAAACCATGCGGAAGCTTTCCCGAAACCGCGGCTCTTTTTAAAAAATCCCACTGCTTTTGATGACCGACAAGCATGTTTATTACTGTTTTTTGTTCATCATGCTTCTCTTGTACAAATCTAGATTTTCCAAAATCACTCCGGTTCCTTTTGCCACGCAAAATAAAGGCGAATCGGCGATGAAACAAGGAACGCCGGTGGCTTGGGCGATATATTCGTCTAAATTCCGGAGCAAAGCCCCGCCGCCAGACAAAATCATTCCTTTATTCATAATGTCAGCCGACAATTCGGGCGGAGTTTCCCTTAAGGTCTTCTTGATGACCAAAATTATTTCGCCCAATCTCTCCGAAATCGCTTCGCAAACTTCATTGGAAGAAATTTTAATGTTCCGAGGCAAACCGGAAATTAAATCGCGGCCGCGTATTTCCAGCTCTCTTTTGTCTTTTTCCGGCACCGCTGTGCCGATTCTTATTTTTACTTCTTCGGCGGTCTGCTCACCCACCGCCAAATTATGTTTCTTTTTTATATAGTCGGCAATCGCCTGATCAAGTTTGTCGCCGGCCACTCTAAGAGAACTGCAGGTGACAATGCCCCCGAGAGAAATTACCGCCACTTCGGACGTTCCGCCGCCAATATCCACAATCATATGCCCAGAGCAAGAGTTGATGGGAATGCCTGCTCCAATGGCAGCCAGAATTGGCTCTTTGGCAATATAAACGTCTTTGGCTCCGGCTATCAAACCAGCTTCTATAACAGCACGCCTTTCGGTGGAAGTAATGCCAGCCGGAACTCCGATAAGCATGTCTGGCTTTAAAAATCTAAACCACTTGCTTGTTTTCTTCAAAAAATATCTAAGCATCGCTTCGGTTACCCTGTAGTCGGCAATAACGCCATCCTTTAATGGCCGGTAGATTCTGATGGTCTCCGGAGTGCGGCCGGTCATCTCTTTCGCCCCCTGACCAATGGCCATAATTCTATTTTCGGGAAGGGTCACCGCTACCACCGATGGCTCGTTTAAAATCGGCCCTTTTTGGGGGACAAAAACAATAGAATTGCAAGTTCCAAGATCAATGCCAATTTTACGAATAAGCATAAGTTAAAATTTCAGGAATTTATTCTCTTAATATCCGCTCCCAATTTTTGCAGCCGCTCTTCTATCTTTTCATATCCCCTGTCAATTTGGTAAACATTTTCAATGGTTGTTTGGCCTTTCGCGACCAATCCGGCGATAATCAGAGCCGCTCCGGCCCGCAGGTCGGGACTGGGGATGGTAATTCCGTGCAGGACTGTCGGCCCGTTCACGATCGCTCGATGGGGATCGCAAAAAATAATATCCGCCCCCATCTTGTTAAGTTCTTCCAGGTATTTTAAGCGGCCTTCAAATAAAGGATCGTGAATCAGGGTTGGCCCTTTTGTTTGCGTCGCCAGAACTCCAAGCTCTGGCTGCAAATCGGAATGCATGCCGGGATAAGGCAAACTCTGAATCTTATCCATCCTTAGTTTATGGGAAGGATAAATTTTAATCAAATTTTTGCCAAGCACCTCAAAATTCGCGCCGAAATCCTTTAGCCTTTTTAAAAAAAGAGGAACAAAAGACAATTCGGCATTCTTTATCAAAACCTCTCCCTTGGTGGCCAAAGCGGCGACAATAAAAGTTCCGGTTTCAATCGGATCGGCCATAATAGTATGTTCAAACCCTTTGATATTTTTGGGACCGACTATTTCCAAAGTATGCGTTCCCTTCTCTTTGATGCCAACTCCCATCTTTCTAAGTACGCGGGACAGCTCTTTTACCTGGTAATCCTGGTCTGCGATTTTAACGATGACTTTTTTCCGCAATAAGCTGGAAAACAAAAGAATATTTTCGGTGGCAGTCACGCTGAATTCCCTAAGTATCACTTCCGTCGCATCTTCCAGTTTTTCGCCGGTTATGGATTTTGCCGGAAACTGAAATTTCGGGTCTTTTTGGAATTCGTAAAATTTATCGTTCAGCCCAATCTTAACGCCAACCTGGTCCAAAGCGTCAAAGTGCGCGTCAAGGGGCCTGGCTCCTATCAAACATCCGCCGGGAGGAGGCATTTTTATTGCTCCGAAACGCGCCAAAAGCGGGCCTAAAATTAGGATAGAGCCGCGGAAATAACCGACTATTTCGCAGGGAAGTTTTTTGGGATCAATCTGCGAGCATTGTATTTTTATTTTCCTTTTTCCCAGCCAGGAAATTTTCGCGCCCAGCCCTTCAAGGATTTTTATCATTTTCAGAACGTCTTCAATGACTGGAACATTATCAATAACGCAAGGTTCTCTGGTCAAAAGAGTCGCGCATAAAATAGGAAGAGCGGCGTTTTTCGCCCCTCTGATTTCAACTTCGCCCCTCAAAGGTTTTCCTCCCTTAATGACCAATTTTTCTAGCATAATTTTCGCTGTAAACTATGTCCATATTAACTTAAAACGTCTCTGTTGGCAAGCTGGAAAATTTGTTGTACGATGACAATAATATGACCCACCGGATAAGATCTATTTTGTTTTTGCTGTTTGCGGTTTTTTTTGTTATCGCCGCCCCTTCGGTGGTTTTTTATTCGCTGGGATGGAGGGTTGACTTTGTCAACAGAAGAATCATCAAAACCGGAGCGATGTATTTTAAGGTATGGCCCAAGAGCGCCGATATTTACTTAAACGGAAAATTAAAAAAGAAAACCGACTTCTTTTTCGGTTCGGCTCTTGTTGAAAATTTGATTCCCAGAAAATACAGCGTGGAAGTGAAAAAAGATGGCTACCAAACCTGGAAAAAGGATCTGGAGGTCCAAGAGAACATCGCCACCGAAGAAAAAAATATTATCTTGGTGCCGAGCCATACTGTCTTTAATATGCTAGCCCAGGGAATTGAAAAATATTTTTTCTCTCCAGACGAAAAGGAAATTATTCTGATGGAAAAAGGAAAAAATAGCGCGCCCGACTGGATTTTAGAAATTTTAGACACAGACAAAAATATAAAAAGTCATTTAATTGACGGGGGAAAGTTATCTAAATCCGAAACCGAGCTGGCCAATCTCAAATTTTCGCCGGATTCCAGAACCATTCTTTTGGAAATAATCGCAAAAGCGACTGGCAAGGCGAGTTACTTTGTGCTAGACCTGCAATCCCCTTCTTCTTTTTCTCCGCTAAATTTTCTGACTTCCGGCGCCGAAGATATTTATTTTAATCCAGCCGACCCAGGAAAAATGTTTTGGCTGAAATCCGGAAATCTAAATGAAATAGATATTACAAACGGCAAGTCGTCTCCGCTTGCCCTGAAGAATATTGTTTCTTTTCTGACAATAAATAATAACACTTACTACCTTGATAAGTCCGGCTTTTTATTCAAAGATAACCCATCTTTCAGCCAACCGGAAAAGTTGAATACAACGCCGCTTGCCTTAGGGGGCAAGGAGGGCTACGAAATTATTGCTGCCGGCGGAAAAGTATTCGTAAGAAAAGATAACAATTTGTATAAGCTTAACCTTCAAACAAAGAAATTTGATTTAATTTCTGACTCCTCAAAAGGCCAAAAAATTTCTTCGGATTTAAGAAAGGTGGTTTATTTTAACGACAATGAAATTTGGGTCCTTTTTATTGAAGAAAATCTCGGACAGCCGCGGAAGGAGGCGGGAGAAAAAACTTTCATAACGCGCTTTTCTGAAAAAATTGACGAAGTATATTGGCTAACCGATGATTACCTGGTTTTTAATTCCGGAAACAAAATAAAAATCGCCGAAATCGACGATCGCGACAGAATAAATATTTTTGATGTCGGAGAAAACAATAAACCGGATATATTCTGGAGCAGAATTTCCAACAAATTATATTACTCTTCCGAAAATAATCTTTATGTTTCCGAAAAACTAGCTCCTTGATTCGAATCCATCCGGCTTTCTATTTTCTTTTTCAATTCGCCCCAATCCATTTGAGAGTCCACTCCTGCCGCGCAAATATCCTTAAATTGGCAATAACGGCACTGCCAGTCGACTGGGTAGCTCGGCATTCTGGCAGGAACGATATTCGCGTCTATTTGTTTTTTTAAACCGTTTAAATCCGCCAAAAGCGTTTCGGCTTGTATTTTATTGTAGGTTACTAAAAACTCTTTCAGTTCCTGCGTGTCTTTATTGACATAAAGTAGTATTCCTTTGGGAATTTCAAAATAATGCAGATAAAGCTGAATCTGTATCATATTCTCTTCTTTGGGCTCTGAAAGATTTCTAAAAATCATGCTGTTGATGCTTTTTATATCCAGGACAAAAAGCTCTTTACCGTCGCTGACTATGGCGTCGGCTCTTCCGGAGATTATTTCCTGCGGCGGAATATCTATTTCGGAGGCAACCACATGAATCTCCCTTACACTCAACAAGGGTCTCATAATCAGCTTATGAATATGGTCGCCGTGGTCAAACAATCTTAAAATATTCGCCTCCATTTCCTTTCTCGGAGCGTTTTTAAATTTGAAAAAAACCGACCTGGCGCACCGGCCGGCGTCCGTAACATAAAAATGACGCTGTTCTCTATCCTTTTGCCTGTCCAAATAATATTTGTCTATTATTTCTTTAAGCATACTTAATTATTTTAAGCTATATTCCTGAAAAAAACAACCCCGCATCCTGCGGGATTGTTTTTAAACATAAATATCAAACTATCTCTTCTGCCATTGAGGCGCTCGGCGGGCCCTTTTGAGCCCGAATTTTTTCCGTTCTCTTTCTCTCGGATCTCTAGTAAGATAACCGACTCTTCTCAATCTTTTACGGAAATCCGGATTAAATTCCACCAAAGCCCTTGAAATGCCGTGCCTTATTGCTTCGGCTTGCGAGCTAAGCCCTCCCCCCTTAACTTTGGCTACAATCCTAAAACGGTCTTGGCATTTCATCTTTCTTAGGGCGGATTCAATAATTTGCTGCAACTCAAAAACAGGAAAATACGATTTAAATGGTTTGTCGTTGACAGAAAATGTTTTTTCCCCTTGGGTAAACAATCTTACTCTGGCAACTGAAGTTTTCCTTCTGCCGATTCCTTCAAAATAACTCATTCCTTTTTTGTCCTCGGCAACCTGAAGCTCTTCGGGTTCGGCGGCATTTTCTGCGGCGGAAACTTCCGCGTTTTCGTTTTTGACCGGTTCCTCTTTTATGTTTTTTATTTGCTCTTTTTCCATTTTACTTTATGGTCTTTAGCCTTTTTATCTGCTGATTTCTTAATTTATTCGTCGGCAACATGCCATAGACCGCTCTTTTTAGAACCTCGGCGGGATCTCTTTTGAAAAGATTTTCCAGCGCGATCTCTTTAATGCCTCCGGGGAAACCGCTGTGCGAATAATAAACTTTGTTTAATGTCTTGTTTCCGGTGAATCTGATTTTATCAATGTTTTTAACCAAAACAATTCCGCCGGTATCTTTATTCGGCGCAAAATCCGGCTGATTTTTCCCTCTTAATAAAATTGCGATTTTTGCCGCCAGCCTTCCCAAACTTTTATTTTCAGCGTCAATTGTATATGTTTTTCTTTCCATACGGTTTTATTTGATTAATTCAATAATTGCCATCCTCGCCCCGTCTGTTTTTCTCTGGCCCAGCTTAATTATCCTGGAATATCCGCCCGAACGCTCTTTGTATCTCGGAGCAATTTCAGAAATCAATTTTTTTGTCAGCTTTGGCGTAAAATTTTTTAGTAAAATCCTTTGATTCGCCAATCCTCCTTCTTTCGCGCGAGTTACAATTTTATCAGCCAAACCTGAAATTTCTTTGGCTTTCGCTTCGGTAGTTTTTATCTTTTCTTTATCAAAAAGAGAGCTTAACAAAGCCCTAAGCAGCGCCTTTCTCTGCCCTTTTTCCCTGTTAAATTTTCTTCCTTTAACTACTTTCTTCATATCTTGTTTACTCGGATTTTTTAAGCTCCAAGCCCAGCTTCTTTAACGCCTTTCTGACTTCTTCAACGGCCTTGTCGCCCATGCCTTCCAGTTCCAGAAGCGCCTTCTCATCCTTTCTCGCCAGTCCGCCGGCTGTTTTAACATTGTTGCTCAGAAGCGCGTTAATTGTTCTGGTTGACAGCTTCATTTGCTCAACTTTTGTCTTAGCCGCATCTTCTTCCTCTTTCGCCTCCGTCCTTTCTTTTTTTTCTGCCGCTTTTTCTGTTTTAATTTCTACTTTGGGTTTAAAGGCATCGTTTAGCAATGCAAAATGCTGGACTAATATCTCTGTCGCCTTGAAAAAAGAATCTTCCGGACTGATTGTTCCATCAGTTTCAATTTCCAGCTTTAATCTGTCAAAATCGGTTCTTTCTCCCACTCTCATATTTTCAACTTTATAATTAACTCTTTTCATGGGAGTAAAAATTGCGTCTACCGGCAACTGGCCGATTTCCAGCTTTTCCTGTATTTTTCTGCGTTCAATCGGTTCATATCCGATGCCTTTTTCAATTTGAATCTCCATCTCCAAACTGGCCTTCTTGCTGGTTAGGGTGGCAATATGGCAGTCCTTGTTCACTAATTCAACCTGGCTGGAAAATTTAAAATCGGCGCCTGTCACTTTCTTTTCGCCTTTTACCTTTAGGGTCGCTTTTTGCGGCTCGTTGGAAAAAACCTTAAACCTCATTTGCTTTAAATTCATCATAATAACTATCATATCTTCCAATACATCCGGAATTGTTGAGAATTCGTGCTGGACTCCTTTTATTTTTACTCGGGTTACTGCGGCGCCTTCCAAAGAAGAAAGCAAAACCCGCCTCAAACTATTGCCGATGGTGATTCCGTACCCGGGATAAAGGCCTTCTATCTCAAAAGAAGCCCAACTATCTTTTTTGCTTATAATTTTAGGCGCCTGTGGCAAAAGTATCATATTATAAAATAAAATTATTTTTTATAATTTTTATTTTGAATAATATTCAAAAATCGCGTGAATCTCCGCCGGGAGCACGCTTTGGTCAAAAGTCGGTTCGGCTGTAATCTTGGCCTCAAGTTTCTCGGCATTTAACTGAGCCCACGCCGGGGATTTTATTTTCTTTAAAGTTTCGGCCATATTTTTAAAAGCTTCCTTTTTCCGGGAATCCGGCCTGACGCTAATCACGTCGCCTTTTTTTATGCGATACGAAGGAATATCCGACCTCTTTCCATTAACCAAAAAGTGGCCATGCGAAACCAGTTGCTTTGCCTTGGGCCGCGAAGCGGCGAAACCTAAACTGCAAACCACATTATCAAGCCGCGCCGCGATTTGCTTAATCAGCGCCACGCCCGCGTCTTCAACCTTGCCGCGTTTCTCCAAAACTTGTTTTACATATTTTGAAAACTGCCTTTCTCTCAAGTTATACCAATTCCTCATCTTTTGCTTTTCTTCAAGCTCCTTCTTATATTCAGAAACATTCCGTCTCCCCCTGCCCTTTCCCTTGTTTCCCGGCGGATAGGGCCTTCTTACAAAAGCGCACTTGGGCGACATGCATCTCTCGCCTTTCAAGAAAAGCTTATTTCCCAATCTTCTGCAAATTTTACACTTTGTTGTCTCCATTTTAAAAATTAAAAATTACAAAATTAAAAATTATTTTTATACTCTCCTTACTTTAGACGGCCGGCAGCCATTATGCGGGATAGGAGTGACATCCTGAATTGCGGTAACGATTATGCCGTGGCCAGCGAGCGATCTTATCGCCGATTCTCGGCCGGAACCGATGCCTTTGACAAAAACCTCCGCCTTCTCCACTCCCAATTTTTTGGCGGCTGCCGAGATCGCCTCCGCCACTTTTGAAGCGGCAAAAGGGGTGGCTTTTTTTGCGCCCTTGAATCCAAGAGAGCCGGCGCTCACCCAATTCAAAACATCGCCTTGGGAATTGGTTAAAGTGATTATCGTATTATTGTACGAACAATAAATATAAATTCGGCCGGCAGTTCCGCGGGCGACAATTCCGATTTTAACTTCCTTTCGCATTCCGGCGTCTATCTTTTCTCTTTCCTTTATAAGCTCTTCCTGGCTTTTTTGAATAATTCTCTTTTTCCCCATAGTAATAGTAAATTGGATATTGGCAATTCCAGCTTATTTTATGTTGGCTCTGCGGCCGGCTTTCTTCCGGATCCGACAGTTTTTCTGACGTTTCCGCGTATAGTTCTCGTATTGGTTTTTGTTCTCTGACCGCGAACCGGCAATCCTTTTATGTGCCGAATTCCGCGCCAGCATCCGACATCTTTCAATCTTTTTATATTCATTATTTTTTCCCTCCTAAGATCGCCCTCGGTTTTGTAGTTTTTCTCTATGATTTCTTTGAGCTTGCCGATCTCCTCCGCCGTGAGTTCCGAGGCTTTGCGATAAGGGTCTATTTTCGCTTCTTTCAAAATTTTAGAACTCAAAGCGCGGCCTATGCCGTGTATATAGGTCAAAGATGTGCTTATTTGTTTTTGATCGGGAATATTAATTCCTCCTACTCTTGGCATTTTTGAAAATTTTTAAAATTAGCTTCCTTGTCTCTGTTTATGTTTCGGATTCTGGCAAATAACATAAACTCGTCCTTTCCTTCGGACGATTTTGCACTTTGCGCAAATCTTTTTAATTGACGGCCTCACTTTCATAAATATATAAATTCGGGCACTAATCGTAAATTCAAATTAGTGTCTTTAGCGTTAAGTAATTTGCATTATCTGCCGCGGTACACTATTCTTCCCCTGCTTTCGTCATACGGGCTCATCTCAACCGTAACTTTGTCCCCCGGCAAAATTTTTATTCTATACATTCTTAACTTGCCAGCCAAATGAGCGATAATTTCATTTCCTTCATCTAATTTTACTCGGAAATGAGTGCTTGGCAACGCCTCCATCACTACCCCTCGTTTTTGGTATGCTTGTTTATTTGGCTTTTCCATTAGGTTGCTTGTAGGGTAATTTTTTAATATAGCAAACTTCAAATAATTAGTCAACCCTTTCGGCTATTGCCCCAGCTGGAGGTCAATTTTCACCTTTTCCATATTTTCCGGAATTCTTTTTACCCAGAAAGGCGATGTCTTAATTTCAATCTTTTCTATCTGCGGCTGGTCTTTAAGAAAAGTCTTAATCTCTTGAGGGGTCTTGCCCAAAAGAGACTTTTTCAGGGCTTCAAGATCAAGGGCGAAATAAGTTCTGGCGTTTATAGCCATATTGACCGTTACCTTGTCAACATCTTTTTTTTCAATAGAATAATTCACTCCTATGCTGTCCTCCAGGAACTTCTTTCCTTCCGGAATGCTTGAAGCTATTTTCTTCCTGACAAAGCCGTCAACGTCGGATTTCATAAATACGAATATGGATGTTTTCGCTTCCATCTGAAGATTGAATGAATTTGCCGCGGTGCCCGCGGCAACGGAAGTTTTTTCCTGCAGCACCTCGAATGTCGCTGTTGAATCCAATAGAACCAAGCCGCCGGAAACGGTTTTCTTTAAGAATTCGTTGCTTTCGTTTTTTATTTCGTCAGACAAAGTTCTTTTTGCGTTGTCTATATCCACCGAAGTCACCAGGCCCATCGTGCCTTTGAAACCGCCCGTCATCGGAGCCGAAGATTCTCCGTAAAAAGAAGCGTATTTGGGAGTGCCGACAAAACCAGGGATGGAGAAGGTGGTGGGGCCTATATTATAATCTTCACCCGCCTCAACTGCCTGCACCTCGACGTCAACAGACCCCGGAACAAGCTTGCCGTTTTCATAAACGCCCCCCGGCACCACCTCTTTTTTGGCTGACCTGAATAACTTGCCATCGGCTGATACAAATCTAGTAGAAGCAACAAGCGGCTGGGATGATGCGGAATAAGCATTAAAAACCCGAATAATGCCTTTGGCTTTTTCTTCTTTTGTTGTTGTCCCTGTGGCGGAAAAATCCTGCGACTTCTTTCTTTGATCTTGAACGATTTTTCCGGGAATGATTTTCGCCGCAAAGTCCGCCTGGCTGGCTTTCGTGTCTACGGTCATAGTTTCGGCGATTTCAATATTGTCTTTAGTCGGCCAAACTTTTATCTCGCTTCTCGCAAAAAATGTGTATCCAGAAAACACCGTCAAAACCAATAAAACTGCCGCTATAATCAGCCCCTTAAGAAGAACTCTTTTGGGCCTAGCCACTCCAGCCGATTTGATCCTCGCCTTCGGTCTTTCCGTTGTCTCGCGAACCGTTTCCCGAAGAGTCTCCTCTGCCTCTGTGATTGCCGCCGCCTTTTCCCCGCTCGGCCTCGCCATTTCTTTTCTGAATGATTTAATCTCTTTGGGAGGGATGATATCAAAAAATTTTTTAGGCATCCCAGTATATCAACTTCCAGAGCCAAACGCCGATTGATGGCGGTTATGCTCTGCGAGTCTTAAACCTAAAAATCTGCGACCTTGAGTAGTTTTTAAATAATTTTCTCGGCATTTAGCATCTTCGGGATACAGGCATGCTTCAGAATAAATAAGCTTGAAAGGTAATCTAAACATTGTTGAAAAATTGAGCCCTTTATTATGTTCTTCCAATCTTCTTTTGAGATTGCTGGTATAACCAATATAACGTTCCTTATCTTTTGAGCTTTCTAATACATACACATAGTGGAAGAACATTCTGGAAGTTGTATTACTGGGCATGATAGCAAATTAATAAAGATGAAACCATATGTGGGCTTTTTATATTAGAAGCGATGCCCTCAAAATATTTTAAATCTTTCGGATAAATCAATTTTACCGATGATTTTCCGAAGACCTGATAATCTTCCGTCGCAGTTTCTCTTCTCCTTTCCAAAATTTCCTTTATCTCCGGCAGCAAACTCCCTCCTCCCAGCAGATAAATATTTAGATCCGAAATATCTTTTTGAAAAACTTTTTGGACTTTATTCTTTAACAATGAATACCATCGCCTTTGTTGTTCCTCAAACAGGTCCTTAATTTTCTTTGCCGCTTCAATGCTCAAAGTTCCGCTTGAATATCTTTTTTTCAAATCCTCTGCCGAATCACCGTCCAATCCTAAATCTTCAGCCAACTTTTCTGTAAAATCAGCGCCGCCGATTTTAAATTCGTCCGCCTGCTGCAAGCTTGTGTTCTTTACCAAAAATATCTGGGTAATGCCGGCTCCGGCGTCAACAAATAAACTTTCTTTTTCCTCATATAAATTAAGCCAGGGTATGCTCTCTGCCAAATGCGCAATCTTCACGGCTTCTATGCCGAGGTCCTTAAGGACCTTCTTGGATTCTTGCAGGTAACGTTTGGGCATAAAAGTGACGGCGACTTTAAAGCTTAGATTTTTACCGGTATAACCTTCTAAATGCGGAACTAAGTATCCGTCAATGCTCATCTCGCCAATTTTCAGATTAAGACAGGAAATATCGTCGGGCAATATCCCCAAATCGGAAAATAAATTTTGACAGCCTTCTTTTTTCGCTCTTTCCAATATCTCGTGCGAAATAATTCTGCTCTCTCTTGAAGATATTTTTTCTTTTGGCTTTTTCCTGATAAAATTTTGAAGAACAACTCTGGCTTTAAATTTTTCCGGCGAAAACGTGACGATCGCCTGCCACCTTTTCCTCTTTTCGATTTTTTTCTTCAATTTTCTTTCCGCGACGGAAACGAATAGATTTCGACGAGCGTTTTCGAGAACGGCCAAGACCGCTTTATGCATTATGTCAAACTCTAAATTTCGTCCGTTAAAAACTCCAGATTTTTCAATTTCCTGCGAAGAACTGGCCAGAACAACTATTTTCTTTCCCAAAAGATTGCTGCTTTTTTTCCGGTCCGCCGGCAAGCAGATTTTCTTAAAAATTACGGCTTTTACGAAGCCGGAACCTATGTCCAAACCTAAAAATATTTTTTCTTTATTAAACCACATTATTTATTTTATCGCGCCGGACTTTTAAAATCAATGTTCCAAAACTGCCCTTATTCTGCGTATGCCAGAGCCCGATGATTCCTCCTTGATTATTCTGAATTTCCCCAATTCGGAAGTCCTTTTCGCATGGGGACCGGCGCATATTTCTTTTGAGAAGTCGCCTATTTTATATACCGAAACCGCCTTAGGATATTTCACTCCAAATTCCGCCTGCGCTCCCGATTTTAAGGCTTCTTCCAAAGGCATCTCTTCTCTGACCACTTCCAAATCCCGTCTTATAACTTCATTTACTTCTTCTTCCACTTTTTTAATTTCTTCCGGCGAAAGCTTCCTGCCGAAATTAAAATCAAATCTCAAACGCTCTTTGGTTATATTTGAACCTTTCTGCCTAATATCTGGCGCGATGACAATCCTCAAAGCTTCATTTAAAATATGGGTTGCTGTATGGAGTTTCGTTGTCTCTTCGCTGCTATCCAGAAGCCCGCCTTTAAATTTCTGGTCCAACCCCCTGCGCGAAATTTCCTGGTGTTTTTGAAATTCTTTGTCAAAATCCTCCTGTCGGAGGTCCTTGGTTTTATTTGGATCCATTTCCTTTATAATTTCAAAAGGAAGGCCAAAACTCTCATAAAGCTTAAACGCTGATTGGGCATCAATATTTTTCAATTTTGCATATTCCCTGACTCCGGCCTGTATTGTCTCCAAAAATTTATTCCTTTCTTTGGAAAATTCGCCGTCAATGAGATTCCAATTTAACTCGCGGTAAATTTCGCCGTACCTGTTGACCACTTCTTTCAGCAAATCAACAACAAATGATTTTTGTTCCTTGGGCTGCCTGTGATTTAGATATTCATAAACCACAACTCGGCGGATTAGACGCCGCAATACGTATCCCTGCTCTTTATTGGACGGCCTTATCCCGTCTGAAATAAGAAAAGCGATTGCTCTGGCATGGTCAACTAAAATTCTCTTAATTTTCTCATCTAGCTTGATTTCCGGCGGTATGCGATTCGCTATCGGCGCAAATAAATCAGTTTCAAAAATTGTTTTAGTTTTTTGGCTCACCTTCGCCAATCTTTCCAAACCCATTCCGGTGTCAACTCCGGGCATCGGCAGCTCTTCCAAATGTTTATCTCTATGGCAGTAATACTGATTAAAAACTATGTTCCAAATCTCAATGCCGTCAGCGTAAATTTCCGTAGTCGGGCCGCAAGGGCCTTCGTCGCCGGTCGGACCCCAAAAATTATCTTCCTTGCCGCAAAAACACAAATTGCTTTTTTCCTCTGAAAAACCGAGCTCTTTCCAGATAGCGACCGATTCCTCGTCTCGCGGCACCTCCTTGTCTCCCCCGAAAACCGTGACATAATCTATTTTTATTCCTATTGAATCTAAGAATTCCTTCGCCAAAACGATTGCCTCTTTCTTAAAATATCCGCCGAAAGAAAAATTGCCCAGCATTTCAAAAAAAGTAAGATGTCTTTCATCGCCCACTTCTTCAATGTCGGAAGTTCTGAATGACTTCTGACAGGAAACGACATTTTTCCCGTAAAGCGATGGTTTTCCCAGATAATATTCTTTAAACTGCTGCATTCCGGCTGTCGTGAAAAGAACGCTCGGGTCGGTCGGCAAAAGCGAAGAAGAAGGAACAATGGTATGTCCCTTACTTTCAAAAAAATTTAAGAATTTTTGCCGTAGTTCCGAGGAAATCATAAATAAAATATGCCATTAACTCAAAATGCAAAACTCAAAACGCAAAACCAAATCTTAAAGTTCAAAACCAATAGCTTTACATTTTGAGTTGTGGTTTTGATTTTTGAACTTTGAATTTTGAGTTGATACTTCCATTTAAATTTTTAGCTATATCTATCCGCTAACGTAGAAGCAATACAAGATTCCGGTTTAATCTTAGGTTCAAATCCATTGCCGACAATAAGGCCGGTCAGTTCTTTTACCATATCTCTGGTCTGGCCATTTTCCCCGATATCTGCGTGAATATAGCGAATCTGATAGCGAAGTTTATTATTCTCTAAACCCTGCATCTCCCTGCTGAAATTTTCTCTCAAGTAAGAAGCCAATTCGCAGGACAGCAAAACCTCCTGCAGAATTCTATTCCTCCAGTTTATAAACCTCTTGTTAAAAGCCGGCGAATAATTTATTTTTTTAAGAAAAAATCTGCCGCCTTCGCCAACGCGCAAAATAGCCACAACCAGCGGGAAGCAAGGATCGTCGGCGGAAGAGGAATCACATCCAACAATAATATCGTAGAATCTTTCCGGCTTTTGGCTTATGTAATTTTTCATCTCGGCCATCACCTCTGCGAAAAGAAGATTTCCCCGGCTTGGATTATAAAAATAGCCCTCAAAGGCCTTCTGCGTGTCTGACATATACGCGAATTTTACCAAAATTTGCAAAAAATATCAAACAGCGCTTCTTACTATTTTGGCAAATTCCTTTGCGTCCAAAGACGCGCCTCCAACTAACAAACCTTGCAACCCGGCCTCTTTTATATATCCCGCCGCATTATTTCCTTTAACGCTTCCGCCGTAAAGAATCCGCGTATTTTCGGAAATCGCGGCGCCGTAAATTTTAGAGAGAATTTCCCTGATTACAACACCCATTCTCTGCGCTTCTTTCACATCGCAGGGACTTCCGGTTCCGATTGCCCATACTGGCTCGTAGGCAATGGTTATCTTGCCAGAATCCGGCGCGGATATTTCCTGCAAAGCCAGCTCAATCTGCTGTTTCAAAACCGATTCCGCCTGCCCCTGTTCTCTTTGATCCCCGGTTTCGCCGACGCATAAAATCGGATTCAAGCCCGCCCCCAATGCCGCTTTGATTTTCTTGTTAACTTTCTCTTCGCTTTCGCCAAAATAAGTTCTTCTTTCCGAATGACCGATAATGACATACTTGCAGCCAAAATCTTTTAACATCGCGGGCGAAATCTCGCCAGTATAAGCGCCTTTCTGTTCCCAGAAACAATCTTGCGCGCCAATGGCCAGCGGAGAATCTTTCATCATAGGGAGATATACAAAAGGTGGACAGATTACCGCTTCCGCATTCTCAATCCCCTTTAGTTCTTTTATTTGGTCTTCAAAAAGATTTTTTGCTTCTTTTTCCGAAGCAGGATTGCATTTCCAGTTTGCAATAATTAAAGGTTTCATAAGTTTATTTTACGGCTTATATTATCTGATTGGAATGCCTCTCTCTATGGCGCCTTCAGCATAATGCTTTTGAATCTGGGCTGAAGTTAAGGCGCTCCTATAAAGGCGGACCTCGTCCGAAATCTGCCTTGTGCCGGTCGTCGCACTTCCAATATATATGTTTGTTGCGCTTTTGCTTATTTTACCACTAGCCGCTTGCGGAGTCAGTTTTTTTCCGTCAAGATAAACAATCGCCTGACTGCCGTTATAAGTAGCAGCAATGTGGTGCCATTTTTCAAACCCCAAATTGCCCACAAAATCAAAAACCCCATCCGGGCTACCTCCAGTCCTCCCCAAAGTCGAAATTGAATCAAATTAGGAGTTCCCGTTTTATATATCAGCTCATAGGCAAATTCTTTCCATAATAATGTGACAGGATGCGGCGCGTCAACGACTTTAATCCAGCTTTCAAGCGTAATTTCATCTTCAATGTCCAAACTATTACTATCCAAAACTTCAACCGTTACCATTGCATTGGGAATACTTACGCCATTTCCAACTACCCCGGGCACAGGCGAGGCACCCCAAAGAAATCCGTCATTGTTGTTGCCGCTTAAATCTAAAGCCCGATTGCCTTGCATTTGATCAAAAGTCAACACCATAACCGCTTCAGACCCTATGGCATGATAAATTTGAGTGCTGAAACTCAAAATACTGGCAATTCTAGCTTTCTCCCTGACCTCGCCCATTGCGATAAAAATAATTCCGGCCAGAAGGCCGATAATCGCGATAACTATCAAAAGCTCAATAATGGTAAAACTCGGCGAGCTTTTTTTTAGAAAATTTGACATTAATTTCCGTCACTCAAATTCCGTCGGCATAATATTTCTGAACCTGAGCGGCGGAAAATGACTGATTATAAATGCGCACTTCGTCTAGAATACTGTAATTTGTGTCATCCCCTTCGCCGATTATTAAGCTATAGGGCGATTTATTTATTGTTAAACTGATATTTTTTCCGCCGACATTGTCAGAATCAAAATAAACTTTCATTTTGGTTCCGTCGTAAGTCGCCGCAATATGATGCCATCTTTTTGTCGTGACTTTTACGTTCGCGACCAAAGAATTGGCAACGCCTGAAGAATCCCATAAAGTAAAAACTATTTGACCAAATTTATATTCCAGTTGGTAGGCAGAATCCTTCCAAACAATATTTTGGCTCATGTCGGCTGTAAGCCACATCCACCCTTCAATTGTGATATTTTTTTCCGCGTTCAAACTGTCTGAATTCGCCACTTGGATAATGCTCATTCCGGAGGCAAACTTGGAAGCTCCTCTTATTATTCCTCCGTCCGGAAGCCAAATAGCGGAAGATACGCCCGAATTGCCATTCCCGCTATCGTCGGGAAAAATTATTCCCCGCATGCTGTCAAAGCTCCAAAGGGCCGAAGCGTCAGCGCCCAAAGCGTGGTAAATTTGAGCGCTAAAATTCATCGCCCTGACAATGCGCGCCTGGTTCCGCGCCTCGCTTAAGTTTACCAAAATCATGCTCGCCAGCATTCCGATGATTCCGGTCACAACTAAAAGCTCAATTAAGGTAAA